>OOAU01000013.1_pt1 | contig 189079 bp, 165 predicted proteins | sample 1670931 | NCBI WGS metagenome assembly OOAU01 (sample SAMN06348105, study PRJEB24527) | human gut metagenome | biome: human gut; feature: ankylosing spondylitis patient; material: feces | host: Homo sapiens | place: China | collected 2015-10 | reverse complement strand
GGCCGATGATAGTTGGTTGTATTTCCAGTGAAAGTAGGTCACTGCCAGGCTAAATTATTAAAGCGAACCCCCGTTGGAGTCTCTCCTTCGGGGGTTTCGTCATTTCTGCGGTTTGAAGTGGTATGGATTTTTTAGACACTTAGAAGTCCAAGCCATGCACATACCACGAGAATACAAACGACAGGACTGTGAAGAGCTTTTGTTCTTGTTCCGAAAACCACGCAAAAAGAAGGAGGCCATGCAGCCTCCTTCTTTTTAGCGTTTTTTTAGCTCTCCGACTAATCGTTGAGTGCGTTGCCGGCCTTTTCCTTGAGTGTGTACAAGAGTGCCAGAGCATCTCGCGGCGAGAGATCATCCACGTCAAGCATTGATACCTCTTCGGCGAAGTGACGCGCTGCCTTTGCAGATTCGCTTTCTTCTGCCGGCAAGGGGGACGGTGCATCAATCGCAAACAGATCCAACTGACTGTCGGAAACGACCGATCGTGCCTCAATTTCGGCCATCATGGCGCGAGCGCGACGTGTGACAGCAGCTGGCATGCCTGCAAGTTCAGCCACGGCAATACCATAGGAGCGATTGGCAGGACCTTCACGGACATCGTGCATGAAGACGATGCCGCGGTTGGTTTCGCGAGCACTTACGTGAACGTTGGCAACTTCAGGAATCTCGGCGGCAAGCTGTGTGAGCTCAAAGTAATGCGTCGCAAAGAGCGTGTAACTCTTTGTGGTGACGGCCAGTTCCTTTGCAATTGCGCCCGCGAGACTCAACCCGTCGAAAGTCGAGGTGCCGCGGCCGATTTCGTCCATCAGCACCAGCGAATTGGGCGTTGCCTGATGCAGAATGGCAGCCGCTTCCGTCATCTCTACCATGAAAGTGGAACGACCGCGAGCCAGATCGTCAGAGGCGCCGATACGTGTGAGAATACGGTCGATCGGACCGATGCGCGCCGCGGTGGCGGGCACAAAGCTTCCTGCGCATGCCAGAAGCGCAATCAGTGCTACGGAGCGCATGAAGGTCGACTTGCCGCCCATATTGGGGCCGGTAATGACAAGAAGCCGACGCGAGGGCGTCAGTACGCAGTCATTGGGAACGTAATGTTCCAGCGCGTGTTCCACAACGGGGTGACGCGCTCCTTGCAAATCAATGCCGGGAACGGCGCTCATTGACGGTTTTATCCAGTCAGCAGTTTCGGCATGCTTGGCAAAGGAAAGAAGAGCATCGGCGCTCGCAACGGCCGCTGCGGCGTCCAGAAGCGGTTTGACAAAGATCTGGATGCGATCGAGAAGCGCATCCCAGAGTTCTTTTTCACGAGCCAGCGAACGTTCTTTAGCCGAAAGTGCTTTGTCTTCAAAAGCTTTAAGTTCCGGTGTGATGAAACGCTCGACGTTCTTGAGTGTCTGACGACGTCGGTAGTCGGCAGGAACTCGTTCAGCGGCAGCACGGGGAACTTCGATGTAGTAGCCGGAGACGCGGTTGTATTCAACGCGAAGCGACGATAAACCTGTGCGCTCTTTTTCTCTGGTTTCCAGATTAACGAGGAATTCACCAGCGTTGTCACGCATGGCACGCAAGCTGTCAAGCTCTTCGTCGGCTCCTGCGGCGATGACGTCGCCTTCTCGCAAAAGAGTTGCGGGTTCTTGTGCAACCCATTTGTGCAGCTCCTGACTGAGCACGATATCAATGACGGCGGTTTGAGCAAGAGATCTCAGTAACGGGCTATGGCACTGCTGACCGAGAGCAGCAAAGCTGTTGAGTTTTTCCAGACTGTCGCGAAGTGCGGCTAGCTCGCGCGGACGAATGCTTCTGAGGGCGATGCGTCCGGCATTGCGCTCGATATCGGGAAGGCCGTTGACGCAAGCGTCGAGTTCTCCACGAATGGTTGTGTCTTTGAGAAGTTCATCAACGGCTTCATGGCGGCTGCGTACGACCGCAAAATCACGTAACGGGTGATGCAGCCAATGCAGCAGTGTGCGCGATCCCATTGTTGTACGGCAGTGATCCACCACGCGCATGAGCGTGTCGCCTTCATCGCCGCGAATCGTTTCACTGATTTCCAGATTGCGGCGCGCAACGGCGTCAAGCGCTACGTAGGCACTGTTTTCTTCCAATACCGGTGCACGCAAGAACGGCAGTGCATCGCATTGAGTCTGTTCAACGTAGCCAAGGATGGCATTGACGCCGGCAAGAATCTCCGGTTCGTTTTCAAGTCCTCGTGCGGCGAGCGCTTCCAGTCCAAATTTTTCTTTGATCAGTGCAGCACCGCGTTGGCCGTCAAAGTGCCAGTCGGGAAGCGTTGTCACCGGAATACCGTCGAAGTCGTTGGTTCGCGTTTCTTTGACCGTTTCCGAAAGAAGAATTTCGCCGGGCGTTATGCGAGCGATTTCGCCGGGAAGGTCTCGCAACGTACATTTGCATGCACGGAAATCACCATTGGAAAGTGTTAGCCATATCAAGGCCCCCTGAGCATTTCGGCCTTTGCCGGGAACCCAAGCGGCCAACGGCGAATCTTGTTTGTCGTTTAAGAGAGCCCCGTCGGTGAGCGTGCCCGGCGTCACAATGCGCACGATTTTTCGTTCGATGCTGCGACCCGGAATCGCTTCGCTCATTTGTTCGCAGACGGCGACCGATACGCCAGCCTTCACGAGACGTGCCAAATACTGCTCGAGTGTGGCCGCAGGGACACCCGCCATCGGAATAGCGTTTCCCTCGGAATCCTTTCCGCGACGCGTGAGCGTGAGACCCAGAATGCGGTTTGCTCGGATAGCATCATCGAAAAAAGTTTCGTAGAAGTCGCCGAGTCGGTAAAGAAGCAATACCCCGGGATGCTTGTCTTTGAGCATCAGGTATTGGCGCATGATGGGCGTGTGGCCGGCGTACGGGTCAATCGCCGCCGCACCGCCCTCCTGCAGCGGCGTAGTCGTATCAGCCATATTTCGGAAAGAAAGTCTTACTTGCCGGTATTGGCGTCGGTTACTTTCATGAGAAGCGGAGCGAAGATCTTAGGCGTACCCACGCAGATGCCGCCGGTGGCAAGGTAGTCTTCACCGGCTGAAAGGTCGGTTACGAGACCGCCTGCTTCCAAAACGATGAGCGAGCCGGCGGCAAGATCCCAGCTCTTGAGGTTGGCTTCCCAGTAGCCGTCCAAGCGGCCGCAAGCCACGTAGCAGAGGTCAAGCGCGGCTGATCCGGCACGGCGCAGCCCCGCACAGGAGCGAGCGACGCGTTCGAGCTTGGGCAGGAACGTTTCGTAGTTGTCGTTGCGGCGGAACGGGAAACCGGTGCCGATTAGAGCCTTGCTCATGTCCGTACGGCCTGAAACACGGATGCGGGCGTTGTTTAGGAATGCGCCGCGGCTGCGTTCCGCACTGAAGAGTTCGTCCTTGACCGGATCGTAGACGGCGGCGGCCATCACGCGGCCCTTGAGGGCGTAGGCAATGCTCACGGCGTAGTGAGGGAAGCCGTGCAGGAAGTTGGTCGTGCCGTCGAGCGGATCCACGTACCAGACACCGTCCGCTCCGGGATTGACGATCGTGCCGGATTCTTCGGCAACGATGCTGTCCTTGGGAAAGTACTGACGAATGATTGATGTGATGCGTTCTTGTGCGCCGGTGTCCACGCGGCTCACGAAGTCGAACGGAGCCTTTTCGCGGGCTTCAATGGCCGAGAGGTCGAGGCTTTCGCGGTTGATGAAGTTGCCGGCTTTGCGGCAGGCCTGGATTGCGACTTCAAGTTGGGCTGAGGGCATGAGGATAACGACTCGAAAGAGAAAAATAACGACAAAAGGGGAGCTGAAGCGAATCATCAACTCCCTGAATTGAATGGATGCCCGTCCGGTGGAGGAAGGGGCTGAAATTTGAGTGCGCGTATTTTATCAAATCAGGCTCGCGGCGATGAGCAAGGATATTGGCAAGAATCGGACAAAACCTTGAACTAATCTGCATCCGATGCTCATAACCCGTATGATTCTTATTCCGCTAAAAATGCAGTCAACAGGATCATGGACGCAACGCTCAATCAAACGCTTCCTCCGCACAGCAGTCGGATTTCATTTGTACTGGTACGACCGAGTCACCCAGGCAACATCGGAGCGGCTGCTCGAGCCATCAAGACGATGGGCTTTACCGATTTGCGCGTGGTCGCGCCGGTAGACCCCGAATACCGCACGAATCCCGACGCCGTGGCGTTTTCGACGAGTTCGGTCGATGTGCTTAAACATTCACGCGACTACCCGAGTCTTGAAGCTGCTTTGACCGACGTGGCGCTTCCCTTTGCGATGACTGGCTACAGTCGCCGCTTCGGTCCTGCTCTGGAAACCGTGCGGCAAAGTGCCGATCGCGCAGGACTTTGGGCCGAGGAAAACAAGGGCCCTGGCATTGCGTTTGTGTTCGGTTGCGAGCGCTCGGGGCTTACCAACGAAGAAGTGGGCCTTTGTCGCTTCGCTACGGCCATTCCGGCCAATCCCTTAAGCCAGAGCCTCAATCTTGCTCAGGCGGTACAGATCGCAGCCTACGAGATGCACATGGCGCTTTTGCAAAGGGCGCACGCCGCCGGACTCTACGGCTGGCAGCAGCGATTTGAACAGGATCCGGCCGCAAGCGCCGCCGCTGTCGAAGGGCTGATGCGGCACTGGGAGGAGGCGATGACGGCCTGCGGCGCACATAAACCCGAGGAGCCAAAGAATCTCATGGCGATGAGCCGCAGTATTTTCTCTCGCGCGCTGCTGACGCAATCCGAAGTCGATTTACTCCGAGGCATTTGTGCGGCGATCATTTGCCCGAGACATCTGAGAGCCGGACGAAAAAAGCCTTTGGTTTCGGAAAAGAACCAAAGTTAAGCCAAAAGCTCTCCTGAAGCTTCAGGCCTCGGGCAAGCCTGCGGTACAATCAAAATCAGGTGCAGGATCGGCGTGTCAATCGCGCCGTTTGCCCGAAACCAACACCGACAGAAAAAAAAGGATACGAAGCAAATGTTTGAGCGCATTAAGGAAGACATGCGGACCATTCTCGAGCGAGACCCGGCAGCGCTTGGTCCGATGCAGGTGATTTTCAGTTATCCCGGCTTGCATGCGCTGGCATTTCATCGCGCCGCTCACTGGTGTTGGATTCAGGGCTGGTACGGTTTTGCCCGCTGGGTCAGCCACGTGGGGCGTTTTTGTACCGGCATTGAAATTCATCCGGCTGCACGTATCGGCCGTCGCGTTTTCATTGACCATGGTATGGGGGTGGTGATTGGGGAAACGGCTGTCGTAGGCGACGACTGCACGATCTATCACGGCGTGACGTTGGGCGGCGTCAGTCTCGGCCGCGGACAGAAGCGCCATCCGACGCTTGGAAAAGGAGTTGTGGTGGGCGCCGGTGCCAAGATTCTCGGCGGATTCACCGTGGGTGACAACGCACGCATCGGCAGCAACGCCGTTGTGGTGCATGAAGTACCAGAAAACGTGACGGTGGTGGGGGTTCCCGCCCGTTCGACGAAGGAAACGAAGAAGCAGCGCGAACAGTTGCATTCCCAATTTATGGCTTACGGTGTGGTGCCGGGTGAAGACGATCCTTATGTTGTTAAGATTCGCCAGCTTGAGCGTCAGCTGCAGCAGCAGGCGCAGATGATTGCACAGTTGCAAAAGCTTGCTGGTCTGGAGAGCGACAAAAAGGGTGAGGAAAAAGCTTCCGAAGCCAAGTAATCGCCCCAATATCACGAATTTTCTGCAAAGGCGGCATCGCGCTCTTTCCTGCGTGCCGCTTTTTCGCTACAATGCGCAATTCGGCGGGTCCCCTCGCATAAGAGCTCTGCTAACCTGGTCAGGTCGGGAACGAAGCAGCCACGGCGGAATACTCTTAGTGCCGAGGATAAGGCTCGCCGAATTCGTTTCTGTGCTTCCTTATAATTGACCGACCGATTCGCCGTGAAAGCAGTTCCTAAGCTGGCGGCGTCTCTCCATTCTTTTGTTCGGTTAGATCTTCCCATGAGCTATCAGGTTCTCGCCCGAAAGTGGCGCCCCCATGACTTCGAGAGCATGGTCGGGCAGGAACATGTCGTTGCCGCCTTAAAGCACGCTTTAGACGAAAATCGTCTTCATCACGCCTATCTCTTTACCGGTACGCGCGGTGTGGGCAAAACGACGCTTTCGCGTATTTTGGCCAAGTGCCTCAATTGTGTCGGCGAAGATGGCAAGGGGGGCGTGACGTCCCATCCCTGCGGAAAATGCGAGGCGTGCCGAGCCATCGACGAGGGGCGATTCGTCGACTACATTGAAATCGACGCGGCAAGTAACCGCTCGGTCGAAGAAATGACGCAACTTCTGGAGCGCGCCATGTATGCGCCCTCCAATGCCCGTTACAAGGTCTACATGATCGACGAAGTGCACATGCTCACGACGCATGCCTTCAATGCGATGCTAAAGACCTTGGAGGAGCCGCCGGAATACGTCAAGTTCATTCTCGCAACGACTGATCCCCAGAAAGTCCCTGTGACGGTGCTTTCTCGCTGCCTGCAGTTCAATTTGAAGAATATGTCTCCGGCGGCCGTTTCCGGCCATATGCAGCACGTGATGCAGCAAGAAGGCATTCCTGCTGAAACTGCCGCATTGGATCTGCTCGCCCGTGCCGCACGTGGTTCGATGCGTGACGGCTTGTCGCTTCTGGATCAGGCGATTGCATTCTGCGCGGGTGATGTGACGCTTGAGAAAGTGCGTGCGATGCTGGGCGTGATGGACTCCGACGTGCTGTGCGACCTCACCGAAATGGTGCTCGAAGGCAGGGCCAAGGAGGCGCTTGATACGGCTCGACAGATCGGATTGGACGGCGTGAGTTACGGTCAAGCTGTGCGTGACTGGGCTAGCCTCATGCACCGCATTGCTATTTTGCAACGCGTGCCGGATGCGCTTACCGAGAGCGACTCTGCGCTTGCACGCATTCGCAAGCTCGCAGGCAGCATGACGCCTGAAGAAGTGCAACTCGACTACCAGATCCTTTTGCAGGCGCGTGCCGATATGGCTCAGGCTCCGGACGAGTACGCAGGCTTTACGATGGCCATTTTGCGTATGCTTGCCTTTAAGCCAGCCGGTTTTGCTCCCGGCAGCAAGGTGCCCGAGAAAAAATCCGAACCGACTCGCGAAGCACCCAAGGCACATGTTGCTGACAACGCGATGCCGCCTGAAATTCCGCATGAGGACGTGCCGCCTGAAATCGCGGCCGACGCGGCACCGCCCTGGGCGGATCTGCCGCCTCAGGAGTCCGGCCGGGGAGAGCGCTGAGCCGGTTAGAAGAGTGCGCACCAGCAGGGGGCCGGCGATTCTTCCTCCGATAGAGATTCATCCCGACGAACTGCTTTCTAACTGGCGAAAACTTGTGTGTGCCTCGGGGCTGACGGCTCTGCCGCGTGAAGTGGCTGCCGGCAGCGTCGTGTTGGAGTTGACCGATGATCATGTGCTGTTGCGTCCGAGAAGCCGTATGCTGCTCACGCCTGACGTAGTGCATCTGATCGAAGGGGCGATGAAGCGTCTCAAGGGTGAGAGTTTTCAGGTGAAGTTCGACGCTCAGGAGCACGACGGCAAGTCGCATCCGACGTTGTCGCTTTGGGAGGAGTCCGAGCGACGCGCCGCGCGACTGGCGATGATCGAAGCCTTTAAGAGCGATCCGTTTGTGCAAGAATGCTTGCGTGTGCTTGACGGCGAACTCGATGAAACGTCGGTTCGAAAAGCCGATAACTGATTTTTTTCAAACGACTCAATAGGTGAAATCAAAATGAGAGGCAATTTTTCCGGTCTGCTCGCTCAGGCTCAGAAAATGCAGAAAAATGTGGAACGTGCTCAGGCCGAGCTCGCCAACATCGAAGTGACGGGCGAAGCCGGTGCCGGCATGGTGAAGATCACAGTGACCTGCAAGCACGAGGCCAAGCGCGTCGAAATCGATCCGAGTCTGCTTTCGGGCTCCGAAGACGACAAGGAAATGCTCGAAGATCTGATCGCCGCGGCTATCAATGACGCTGCTCACAAGGCTGAAGCCGCCGCTCAGCAGAAGATGCGTGAAGCCACGGCCGGCATGCCGTTGCCTCCGGGCATGAAGCTGCCGTTCTAAGAAGCGATGCAGCTTGTCTGATTACGAAGTCCCTTCCGGTACGTTGCCGGTCGGGACTTTTTCGCACCTTTGATGTGAACGCTGACGACTGCAATGCTTCGCAACACAACTGCGGTTTGTTCCTAAGCGTCAGCAAACAAATTTTCCATACAATTCAAAACTCTTGATTTTTGAGGATTTTCTTTTGCCATGGGCAGTTGGTTTGATGTATTAATGCTCTTTGCGCTGATTGTTTTCAACGGCGTTTTTTCGATGAGCGAAATTGCGCTCGTCACCAGCCGCAAGGCTCGACTGCAGATCATGGCCGAAGACGGCAACAAGGGTGCTCAGCGTGCGGTTTCCCTGCAGGCTGATCCCACGTGGGCGCTTTCTACCATTCAAGTGGGCATCACTTCGATTGGCATTCTCTCGGGTATTGTCGGTGAGTCGGCTCTGGCAGGGCCGGCCTCTGAAGTGCTCGTCGGCTGGGGCGTTTCGCCCGAAACCGCCAAGGTACTCGGCGTAACGCTCGTGGTGGTGTTTGTGACGTATTTCTCGATCGTGCTCGGCGAACTCGTTCCCAAACGTTTGGGACAAAGCCGCCCCGAGGCTCTCGCGAGCGTCGTCGCCCGTCCGCTTCACTTGCTGAGCCTTATCATGAGCCCCTTCGTGAAGTTGCTTTCGTTTTCCACGAAGTTCGTCTTGAAGGTGCTGCGTCTTGACAAGGGTGAAGAAGCCGGCGTCACGCAGGAAGAAATCCACGCGATGATAGAAGAGGGCAGCGCTTCGGGCGCTATTGAGGAAAGCGAACGCGACATGGTGCGCAACGTATTTCGCCTTGACGAACGTCAGGTGGGCTCGGTGATGACGCCCAGAAGCGACATCGAGTGGATTGATTTGCAGGACAGCACCGAAGAAAACGTCAAAAAACTTCTGACCAGCAAGCGTTCCCGCCTGGTGGTGGCTTCCGGTTCCTTATCCGACGTCAAAGGTATTTGCTCAACGCGAAGCCTGTTGCAGCAGATCGTCGATAAAAAGGAAATCGACTTTACCCAGAACTTGCTTCCGGCCGTCTATGTTCCCGAATCTTTAAGCGGCATGGAGCTTTTGGAACACTTCAAGAGCACAATCGTGCCTTTGTCTCTCGTTGTTGACGAGTTCGGTGAAGTGGTTGGTCTCGTTACGCCGCGCGACGTGCTCGAAGCCATCGCCGGGGAATTCCAGGCCGAAACCGAAGACGAGCGCATGGCAATAGAACGTCCGGACGGCTCCTGGTTTTTGGACGGCATCATTGCAATTCCGGAACTCAAAGATACGCTTGGCATCAAGGAAGTGCCCGAAGAGGAGCAGGGACGGTACAACACGCTTGCCGGCATGATGATGCTGTTGCTGCAGCGGCTGCCCAAGACGGGCGATCGCGTGAGCTGGGAAAACTGGGATTTCGAAGTGGCCGATATGGACGGTCGTCGAATCGACAAGGTATTGGCCACCCCTCAAGTCGTCACCGCCGAGCCCGAAGGTAAGGCCTAAACGAGTGAATTTGCACCCATGGACATTCTTATTCTCATCCAAAGTCTCATTCTCGGCATCGTTGAAGGCCTGACGGAATTCTTGCCGGTGAGTTCGACCGGACACTTGATTCTGGCGGGCGACATCATCAATTTTGCTCCCGTATGGGCTGATACGTTCTACATCGCCATTCAGGCTGGCGCCATCGTCGCCGTCTGCTGGCATTACCGTATGCGCTTGATAGCGATTTTGCTTAACCTCTTTAAGTCCGGAAAAGAGCAGCGTCTTGCGATCAACATCATCGTGGGCTTTCTGCCTGCTGCCGTTTTGGGCGCCACGCTTTCGAGCTTTGTGAAGTCGCATTTCTTCAATGTCTTTACGGTGGCGCTCGCGCTTGTGATCGGCGGCCTGATCATTCTGTGGATCGAGGACTACCACGAGCGCAAGAACATCACGCCGCGCGTGCCGACAATTGACGATATGACGGCCAAGGACGCCTTTGCCGTGGGCTGCATGCAGTGCTTTGCGCTCATCCCCGGCACGTCGCGCTCGGGCTCGACCATCATCGGCGGCCTGGTTCTGGGCTTGTCCCGCAAGGCAGCCACCGAGTTCTCGTTCTTTCTGGCGATTCCTACCATTTTCGGTGCCACGGTCTGGGATCTCTGGCAGTCGCGGGACGCCCTGGCCTTTGACAGTCTTCCGGCCATTGCCGTGGGTTTCGTGGTGAGCTTTGTTTCTGCGATCGTCGTGGTGCGCTGGCTTCTGCGCTATGTCTCCACGAATGACTTCCGAGTTTTCGGTTGGTACCGCATTGTTTTTGGTATCGTGATTTTGGTGGCGGGTTATTTCGGCGTCGGAATCGCGCTCTGATCCTAAACCAGCATGGCCGACCTCGGTTTTCCGAAGCCGGCCTTTTTCAGCTTATCGGTTTTGGACCAGAGGTTTTGAGAGCTCCAACAGCCAAGCATCCGTGCCGCACGCCGAGATCAAAGACACGCCAAGCGGAGCACCGTCGATTTCAGCCAGCGGCAGCGTGATCCAAGGTCCGCCGGCAAGTTCGCCTAGGTAGAACGAGGCGCTCATCTTGCTGCGAAGGACGTTCATGTTGTCCGGCAAGCTTGCAAATGGCTCCTTCCCGACTGAGCCCATACAATGACGGAATGAACAGCAAGAGCGCAGAGGAAAAGCATGGCCGGACGTCCGCAGAGATTTGAGCTTCGTTTGACGACACAAGAACGAGTGCGATTGGAAAAACTCATTGCTTCGTCAGAGACAGCCTCTCGTCTGCGGCAGCGTGCCCGCGTGATTTTGTTGCGTGCCGACGGTAAAACATATGCCGACATCGAAAAGGAGCTCGCAATTTCCACGCCCACGATCGCCAAGATTCTCAAAGAAATCCCGCAGGAATCCCCTGTATTAATGACATGGACCACCCTTAATACCCATTGAAGCACTCGGAGTGTGACAATGGGCTATGAAACATTAATTCGGAGGGCCCATGTCATGACGAGAAAGAATACTCTCAAATCCCTTCCTACCGACACCGATTTCCGAGTTGTCGGACTTGATCTGGCCAAAAGTGATGTATCTGTTGCTGCCATCCCTGTAGATGACAATACTCCGTCTTTGGTCGATCGAATGACTTACGCAGACCTTCTCGACTGGGCAGGAAAAATTTCGCCGACTTTGTTCGCGATGGAGCCATGCAACGGCTACAGCTTGTTGTGCCTTCAGCTTGAAAATCTCGGCCACGAAATCAAAGTCATCAGCGGCTCGACTGTTTCAATGTGGATCAACACCCATTTGTCAGGACAGAAGACCGACCTCAATGATGCGATCGCGTTAGCCAGACTGGCTGTTTCTGATGCCGAGCTGACTCCCATTCGTCACAAAAGCATCACGGAGATCCGCATTCAGACCGTACAAGCAGTGCGACAACAACTTATGTCGCAGCGCTCAAAGAGCATTGTCAGTTTCAAAGCTTTAGCTCAACAATGGGGGATACTCTGCGCAGCCGGGCACAGAAATTTGAAAAAACTTCGTGAAAGCATCGAAGCCAAAGTGGATTTGATTACCAGACCGGTTGCCAATGCCATGTTGTTTTTGCTGGACGCAGTCAAATCCCTCGATCGGCAAATCGGACAATTGAACCAGACTCTGCAAGAGTTGGTGATGTCTGACGAGCGTGGGCGTCTGCTTCAAAGCGTTCTCGGTGTCGGTACTCAGATCAGTGCCCGAGTCATCACCGTTGTCGGCAATGTCGAGCGTTTTAACAGTCCTCGTTCATTGGTGGCATACGTGGGAGTAGCACCCCGAAATTTCATTACCGGGCATAAAAATCTCACCAAGAAAAAGCATGGCAACTGTCCTGACCTCAGCCACAAAGGCCAGGGCAAAATCCGTCGCCGGGGTGACAAATTGCTTCGATCTTTATTCATTCAAGGCGCAGCCTGCCTGTATATGCAATTTTGCAAAGACCAACTTCCGGAGTGCCTACTTAAGCGTTGGATCCTCAAGCAGTTGGCAATTCAAAAACCCTACGGCAAACTCATCGTATCGTTGGCAGCCAAGCTGATACGAATAGTTTGGGCAGTCTTAACGTACAGGGAAAAATTCAATATTCAGAAAGCCGGCATGACACGCTCTATGTGGAGTGAAATGGCGTTAGAAACACCGCTTAACAAGGAGGTGCCGGCCTGATAGGAAGTCCGTCAATCCGGATCTAATCATTTGAAATGAGCAGCCCTTTTTCCAAAGGCTTGTCCGATAGCTATTCCTGAATGATTGCCATAATGGCATTTGAATTTATTTGGCAAGGACAAGGTTTCTGAAGTTCATTTTTGGCCATGGCGGTTACCTGAATCGTCGACAGACCTGAGAGATTAATTGGAAGCGGACTACCAAAACACAAATGACGAGAACCGGCAAGCAGGGACGGAAAAATTGAACTAACCTCAATAGGAACGATCGGGTTGCGTAATCACTTGGGATCAATAGTTGTTATCCAGCACGGCTCGACTTATCCACAACCTCGGCCTACGGCCCATTTAGTAGGATGAGCGGCCGAGGATGTGGATAAGTCTCTTTCCTCAGCTCTACGCAACGACTGATCAGGGGCAAAAACTAAGTTTTTTGCGCTCCAGACAACGCAAGCAAAGAACCAATTCATGCGATCAAAGAACGATCGTACGGATTTGTCAGGCTTTCCTTGCCTTGACTTGAGCGGGTGGTCCAGAGATCATACAGGGGAGGAATGCGGCTCTAAAACCCCGACGCTATTTTTTTGAGAGGCAGGCAACAAATAGATGAATGTTGTCTGTACACTGAGTTCCTCGTGAAAGGAACCATATGCTCACCGGACGCAAATTTGCCGCCAGGTTTAAGAATTCATCCGCACGCGAGGCCTACCTCACCTGGTCTGCCGGGCAGATGTTTATCTACAACGAATGCGTTCTGGAACAGAGGTTCTTTGACAGCCTCAGCCGACTGATAGCGGAAACTGAACGGCATAAGCAACCAATTCGCAATGAATGCCGCATTACGCGGCCCAAGCTCGCTCAGATCGCTCCGCTGCCCGATCCCGCGCAGACGAAGCCATCGCTGGTGATTCGTCCGCCCAAGGGCATGTGATTTTGACGGCATAAGTCGATCAGAAAGCTGCATTCGACTTTAGCGGGTCGGGTGCGGCGTTTTCATGCAGCAAGGCAAACAAAAAAGGCGACTTTCCGAATTGGAAAGCCGCCGTTGTTGCTAGAGCGTCAAGTGGACGTTATTTCGCAACCTTGGCCTGGGCTTCGCGTTCAGCAAAGATCTTCTCCCAACGCGCGACTTGCAGACGAACCTGAGCCGGAGCCGTGCCGCCGACGTGATTGCGTGCGGCTACGGAGCCTTCGAGCGTTAGCACGTCGTAGACATCCTCGGTAATCACGTCGGAGAATTCACGCAGCTCTTCAAGCGTGAGATCGGCGATATCGCAGCCGCGCTCACTGGCCAGACGCACCACGCGGCCGACGATGTCGTGGGCCGTGCGGAAGGGAACGCCGCGGCGGGCCAGATAGTCGGCCAGGTCAGTAGCAGTCGGGTAGCCTGCCAGAAGCGCCTTTCGCATTTCTTCGCGGTTGGGTTCGACGCCAGCCATCATTTCGATGAAGGCTCGTAGCGTGTCTTTGACGGTGTCGATGGCATCGAACACCGGTTCTTTGTCTTCCTGCAAATCCTTGTTGTAGGCAAGGGGCAGCCCCTTCATGAGCATGGCCATGCTCATCAGATCGCCTACGACGCGCGAGCACTTGCCGCGAGCCGTCTCCGGCACGTCGGGATTCTTCTTCTGGGGCATGATGGAGCTACCGGTCGTAAAGCGATCGGGAAGCTTGATGAAGCTGAAGCGCTGGCTCATCCAGATGACGAGTTCTTCAGACAAGCGCGAGATGTGAATCATCACGAGGCTTGCGGCGGCTGTAAATTCAATGCCGAAGTCACGGTCGCTCACGGCGTCAAGTGAGTTCTGGCAAACCGCTTCAAAGCCGAGAAGCTTGGCCGTCATTTCGCGGTCAATCGGGTAGGTGGTTCCCGCGAGAGCTGCGGCGCCCAGCGGGCAGCGGTTGACACGGCTGCGCAGCTGTGTCATGCGTTCACGGTCGCGTTCGAACATTTCAACGTAGGCCAGCAAGTGGTGGCCGAAACTTACGGGCTGAGCCACCTGCATGTGCGTAAAGCCCGGCATGAGCGTGTCGGCTTCTTTAGAGGCGTTGTGCACGAGCACTTCCTGCAGATGGCCGAGCATGGCGATGATCTGATCAATTTCGGTGCGCAGGTACAGGCGGATGTCAGTGGCGACCTGGTCGTTGCGGCTACGGCCGGTGTGCAGGCGCTTGCCCGCATCGCCGATCAGTTGTGTCAGACGCGCTTCGATATTGAGGTGAACGTCTTCGAGTTCAAGCTGCCAGAGGAACTTGCCGGTCTTGATCTCATCGGAGATCTGAGCCATGCCGCGTCGGATATCGGCCAAATCCTGTTCGGAAATCACGCCGCAGGCCGCAAGCATCTGAGCGTGAGCAAGCGACCCGGCGATGTCGGCGGCCGCCATGCGCTTGTCAAAGCTCACAGACTGGGTATATCGGAGCACGAACTCGGCAACGGGTTCGGAGAAACGACCCGACCATGCTTCCTTCTTGGCATGCAAAGGATCGGCTGAGTGATTGTGCGCGTCTGTCATGGCTTAAAAATTCGGAAAGTGAGTTGTGTGACGAACCGACGGCGAACTGTTGCGCCGCAAGCTAGCGCCTCAAAAAAGCGCTTTGAATGCGGTTCGGTTTTGCGAAAAACGCCAATAATATCAAAAGTTTCTCGCTTTTTAACTGGTGAGGAAATAAATTTTCTCCCGTCTGACGTCAGCAATGTGCCTCTTAAGCCAGCGCGAAGAGTAGCTTTGTTAGAATCCGCGCCGAACGAATGGATTTGAGCGGGCGAAGCCAAAGTGTGCTGCGCCCGCCTTTAGCTTGAAAGAAGACGCTATGACCGAACTGAAACGCTGCGTGATCGCGACGCGCGAAAGCCCCTTGGCAATGTGGCAGGCTCTGCACGTGCAGGCACTGTTGCGCAATCGTTACCCTGAAATGGACGTCCAAATTCTCGGCATGACCACCAAGGGCGATCAGATTCTTGATAAGACGCTTTCCAAAATCGGCGGCAAGGGCTTGTTCGTTAAGGAGCTCGAAGCGGCGATGCTCGAAGGACAGGCGGACTTGGCCGTGCATTCCCTCAAGGACGTTCCCATGCAGTTGCCAGAGGGCTTTACTTTGGCGGCTGTGAGTTCTCGAGAAGATCCGCGCGACGCCTTCGTAAGCCCCAAGTATGCGCGTCTGGAAGACATGCCCGCGGGTGCTCGGGTTGGTACTGCCAGTCTCCGCCGCGAACTAATGTTGCGCTCTGAATTTCCGCATTTGACGGTTCTGCCGATTCGCGGCAATGTCGGTACGCGTCTTTCCAAGCTTGACAATGGTGACTTTGATGCTCTCGTGATGGCGGGGGCCGGCCTTAAGCGTCTGAAGCTCGAAGACCGTATCCGCGAGCTGCTGCCTGTGGAAACCAGTTTGCCTGCACCGGGACAGGGCGCATTGGGCGTTGAAGTGCGAGCCGATCGAAAGGATCTTCTGGAACTGCTTGCCTTCATTAACGACGAAGACATCCGTTGCGCAACCGGCGCCGAGCGTGCCGTGAGCCGCGCTCTGGGCGGCTCCTGCCAGGTGCCTCTGGCGGCGCACGGCATTGTTGAAAACGGCGAACTGTGGCTGCGCGCTCATGTGGGCGATCATCGCGACGGCCGCAAAATCTGCGCACAGGCTCGCGGCAAGGCGGCGGACTTTGAGGCCGTGGCAGCAAAGGTTGTGTCGGACCTCAAGGCTCAGGGCGCTGAAGCTCTTCTGGCCGAAGTGCTCGCAGCAACAGCAAAATAACTGACTCGACAACGATCGAATTTAGAAGCGGTTTCTCAGTGCGAGAGCCGCTTTCTTTTTTGTATGCCGCAATCAAGGCCGGTGAACTTTTGTAAAGAGCCGAGTAGAATGCGACTTTAATTAAGAAGTTGATTTAGCTTTACAAAAGATAAGTTCATGGGACTCTCTCATCAACCGGTTATTCTGATGCGCCCGGGGGCAGCCAACGATCGTTTGGCTGCAAAACTCAAGGCCGACGGCATTGAAGCTTGGTGCTGGCCGGCCTTTACGATCACGCTTCCCGAAGATCAGGAACTTGTTTCTCAGCGTCTGTCGCATCTGGACGATGTAGACATGGTGGTGCTTGCCTCGCCTGCCGCTGTGGCAGCTGTGGCGCATTGGGTGCAGAAGTGGCCCGAGCACATCACGCTTGCCACCGTCGGAGAAGGAACCGCGCGCGTGATCCGCGCGGCCTGGGGCGACGATGTTCCGGTGTTTTTCCCCGAGGGTGATGCAGAAAAGTCCGGCAGTGAGGCTCTTTTCGAGTTGTTGAAGCACACTCAGATTCCGCGCCGCGTGCTGATTGCCCGTGGTCAGACGGGGCGGGAGTGGCTTGCCGAACAGTTGACGCAGCTTGGCGCCGATGTGGAAAAGCTTGCCGCCTATGTGCGTGTTCCCATTGAGCTGTCCACGCAACAGATTGATGATTTGCAGAAAGCCATTCACGGTCCCTCACCGATTGTCTATATCACGAGTTCGGATTCGGTGGCTACGCTGCTGCACGCCATCCGTCCTGTGCCGGGAGCCCGCGAGTGGTTCCTGCACGGTGCGGCTGTGACGATTCATCCGCGTTGTGCCGAACGCCTGCGTGAAGCCGGTTTCGTGCATGTGGAGATCACGGGCACGCTCGATGAGCGGGTGCGTGAACACATCGTTTCCAATCTGCTGCGTTTGACGTAGTCTGAAAATCGTTCAACTGCTTGCGAAATCAAGCGGTTGCAACTAAAATTTCGCCCCTTGAAGTCGGCCCGTTCAAGTCAACGGGCTGTTTTTTCCAATTCCAAATAGAGAAGTTGAGAAATGGGTCTTGCCCGAGTGACCGCCGGCCGCGATCTGCCGCGCGACTTTAATGTGATTGTTGAAATTCCGGCCAATTCCGCTCCGATCAAGTATGAAGTGGACAAAGAGTCGGGTGCCCTGTTTGTTGACCGTTTCGTCGGCACGGCGATGCACTATCCCTGCAACTACGGCTATATTCCGCAGACGATCGCCGACGACGGTGACCCGGTTGACGTGTGTGTTCTGACGCCTTTCCCGCTGATGACCGGTACCGTTTGCCGCTGCCGTGCCGTTGCCGTGCTCGTGATGGAAGACGAAGGCGGTATCGACTGGAAGATTCTGGCCGTACCTGTGAGCAAGGTTTGCTTGCGCTACGCCAAGTGGAAGAGCGCCGACGACGTTCCGGCCGACGTGCTCGATCAGATCCGTCACTTCTTCGAACACTACAAGGACCTCGAACCCGGCAAGTGGGTGAAGGTCAAAGGTTGGAAGAGCCCTGAAGAAGCCGAAAAGCTGATCATGGAAGGCGTCCACGGCTACGAATCAATGGAAGTCAAGCCTAAGACGGCCTAATTCCGTTTGCGGTTTTCTCCGAAAAAAAAGCCCCTCGCTTTGAAAAAAAGCGGGGGTTTTTCTTATCCGGCGGACGCGGCGGCGTTATAGTTTTTGCGCCTCTCAACCCACAACCAAAAAAACGACTGCCATGATCGATAGACCGTTTGTATACCTGGCCCAGACCAATCCTGTTGCCTGCGATTTGGAGGGCAACGCCAAACAGATCCTTGACGCCGCTAAAAGGGCTCACGAACTCGGTGCGTCTATCTGCGTGACGCCTGCCATGTCGCTCACCGGATGGCCGCTTGAAGGGTGGCTCGAGCGCGAGGACTTCTGGATGTCCCTTGAAGAGGCGATCAATGGGCTCGCGCAAGCGCTCTACCGCCAGTCGCGGGACGGAAAAATCGTGCTTGTCGGTGCGCCGAGTCGATCCGAAGGAAAAATCAATCGCTCGATCTACGTTTTGGGAAGCGGCGAGATTTTCAAACGTATCGATAAACCGCTGCAGGGAGGCTGTGTTCTTGAGAACGCTCGCTCCATACTTAATCACTCCGGAGTGGAGGTGAATTACTGCTTTGCGGATGATCTGACGGATGAATCCTTCGTGCGTGCGCTTAAGGCCGACGGAGTTGGACTCGTCTGCGCGCTGGACTTCGGTCTGTTTGACTCGGGCGACTGCGCAAAGCGTCGGGAATCGATGATTGTCAACTGTGCTCGCGAGGGGATTGCGTTTGCCGTTGCCAATCAGGCTGGGGGCCAGGACGACGTCATTTACGAAGGTCGCAGTTTTGTCGTTAATTGCAAAGGTCGTGAGACGGTGCGCCTCAAGGCCTTCGAGACTGATGAAGGGGCGGTAACAGTTTCTAATCTCTTTGAGGACAAGACGACGGCACTTGTTCGGGAGCCCGGTCGATACGAAACGCTTTTTGCCGCACTGGTTTGTGCCGTGCGCGACTACGCCCGAAAAAACGGTTTTTCCGATGCCTTATTGGGGCTTTCCGGGGGGGCCGACAGCGCCCTGGTGGCAGCCATTGCCGTCGAAGCGCTCGGCAAAGAACACGTTCACGCCGTGATGATGCCCACGCGCTACACCTCGGACTTGAGCTTGAAGTTGGCTAAGGATTGTGCGGAGAATCTGGGCATTGATTACCGCGTGCGCCCGATCGGTCCCATCTACGATGCAGCCAAGTCTGTTCTTGCGGATGACTTTGCGGAAACTGACGAAGGTCTTGCCGAAGAAAACCTGCAGGCCAGAAGCCGCGGGCTTCTCCTGATGGCTCTTTCCAACAAGTTCGGGTGGCTGACGCTTGCCACCGGCAATAAGTCCGAAAGTGCTACTGGCTACTGTACGCTATACGGTGATACCGTCGGTGGCTACGCTCCCATCAAGGATGTGTTGAAGACGGACGTCTGGGAGATGCTGCGTACCTACAACGTTATGAAGGGCAGAGAAGTGATCCCCGAGGAAATTATCACGCGTCCACCTTCTGCGGAATTAAAGGAAGGACAGACGGACGAATCGGCACTGATGCCCTATGCCGAGCTTGACGCCATTTTGCGCGGGTTGCTCGAAGAGGGGAAAAGCGAGGCTGAACTGCAAGCCTTGGGCCACAACGCCGACAACGTGTATCGTGTGATTGAACTTTGGCTTCGCAGTGAGTACAAGCGGGCGCAGTGTCCGGTCGGCCCCAAAGTGAGCCGCGCGATGCTCGGACGAGACGTTCGCCTGCCGCTTACGAGCCGCCCGAGTTTCCGTAAAATTACGCATCGAAGCGCAAAAACGCTGGCATGAATGGATTTAGCCGCTCAAGAAGGATAGGAAGTCTCATGAAACTCGTTACCGCAATCGTCAAGCCCTTTAAATTGGATGAAGTTCGCGAAGCGTTGGCTGAACTCGGCGTCAATGGCCTTACCGTGACCGAAGTCAAGGGATTCGGCCGTCAGAAGGGGCACACGGAGCTCTATCGCGGTGCCGAATACGTGGTGGACTTTCTCCCCAAGGTCAAGATCGAAGCGGCTGTTCCCGACGATCTGCTTGAACAGTGCCTCGAAGCGATTCAAAAGAGTGCCCGCACCGGCAAGATCGGTGACGGCAAGATCTTCGTCTTTGATATCGAACAGGCCATCCGCATTCGCACAGGTGAAACGGGCGACGCAGCCGTGTAACGAGGCTGAGAAACGTCACAAGAAAAAGCCCCGTCGGAGAAATCCTTCGGGGCTTTTTTCAGCCTGACGCAGCGCGCTGCGCCAGGTTTCAGATCAAATGCCGATTACTGAACGGTACGGGTGCCGATCACTTCGATCACGGCGCGACGGTTCGGGGCGAGGCACTTGATGAGGTCCTGCATGTTGCGGATCTGGCTGCCGGCTGCGGGCTTCGGGCAGTTCACGACAGGATCGGCGGCACCGCGGCCTTCGGTCTGGATCAAACCGCCGTCAACACCCTTTTCACTCAAGTAGGTCTTCACCGCTTCGGCGCGACGTTCGGAGAGCTTCTGGTTGTAGGCATCCTTGCCGAGGCGGTCAGCGTAACCGGTCGTGAGGATCACTTCAACGTCCATACCGGCCATACGGCTCACGAGCTGATCGAGCATGTTACGGCCGTCTTCGGAGAGCTTGGCGCTGTCAAAGGCAAACAGCGTATCGGCAGCGAGCGTCACCTTGGCAACGCGCGGTTCTTCCACAGGAGCAGCTTTTGTGCAGGCGGCGGCAGACAGGATGTCCTTGTCGCATGTGCAACCGAGGCCGTCCGGACCGCCCTGTTCAGCAAGAGCGGGCGTCCAGAAGCTGGTGCGCCAGCAAAGACCGGTAGAGTTCGTCACGACCTTGCTCTGGGAATCCAAAACATAGGGAACGACAGTATCGGAAGCCATTGCGCTACCGGCAGTGGCCATCAACACAGCAGCGGCGAGGCCGCAAAGCTTGATCGAAGTCTTCATATTTACGCTTCCTTTCTTTTTAGTATGCAAAGACGGGCACTGCACTGTTTCGTCGGTGTGTCCCGCGTCAGCCGGATTCATATCCGGCGCGGTTGGGGTCAAAGGCCCTAAAACCTTCGTTTGCGTTTGCTCCAAAAAAGCATACGCAAACAACTTCCGTCTCAGAAAGACAGAACTTTGTCCGTATTGTGCCGCATCTTGAAGCAAAAGGAGAAGGGAGACGCAACAAAATGTGCGAAAACCCCGATTTTTGTCGCAAAAATCTTCTGATAGGCGGACAGTTATGCGTAGGTTGCTTCGTTTTTCGATGTCCGTGAAGCTCAAAATCGCACTATGCGTCGATTTGAGGCCTTGACGGATGTTTTCGGCAAAGTCCGCTTAAGACCGTCCGGACCGAAAAATACAATACACGCGTTTTAGAGCGTAAATCGCTAAAATGCCTGAGGTTCTGCCGCGGGGATCAAGGGGATGTTTGCGCTTTGCTTTTTTCCGCCGGCGAAAATCAATTTCAAGCGTTCAGTTAATTGACAGACTGACGCTTTGTCTATCGGGGTACCATGGATACGAACGACGATACCAAGCTCAATCAGGACAATGCCCAAGGCGAAGCCAACGGCATGCCGATTTCTTACTCTTTGGAAACGCTTCCGATTTCGCTTGAAACCGAAATGAAGCGCTCCTATCTTGATTACGCCATGAGCGTGATCGTGGGGCGTGCACTGCCTGACGTGCGCGACGGCTTTAAGCCCGTGCATCGCCGCGTGCTCTTTTCCATGCACGAACTCGGAAACGACTTCTCGCATGCCACGAAGAAGTGCGCTCGTATCGTGGGTGACGTCATCGGTAAATACCATCCGCACGGCGATCAGGCTGTCTACCAGACGCTGGTGCGTCTGGCGCAGGACTTTTCCATGCGCTATCCGCTTGTCTGGGGCCAGGGCAACTTCGGTTCGATCGACGGCGACGGCGCTGCCGCCATGCGTTACACCGAATGCCGTCTGGCTCGCATTGCTGATGCGATGCTCGACGACCTGGAAGAGGACACGGTTGACTTCGTTCCCAACTTCGACAACTCCGAAAAGGAACCCTCCGTACTGCCCGCGCGTCTGCCCAACCTTCTTGTGAACGGTTCGGCCGGCATTGCCGTGGGTATGGCCACCAACATTCCGCCGCACAATTTGCGCGAGACGATTGATGCGTGCCGTCATCTGCTGCACAAGCCCGACGCGACCATTGACGAACTCATTGCGCGGATGCCTGCGCCCGACTTCCCGACAGGCGCCATTATTTACGGTTTGAAGGGCGTGCACGAGGGCTACCGCACCGGACGCGGCCGAGTGATCATGCGCGCACATACGCACTTTGAAGAAACGAAGTCGGGGCGTCAGGTGCTCGTTGTTGACGATATTCCCTACCAGGTCAACAAGAAGGTGCTCGTCGAATCGATCGCTCGACTGATGCGCGACAAGAAGATTGAGGGCATCAGTGAACTGCGCGACGAGTCGAGCAAGACCGTGCGCATTGTTATGGAACTCAAAGCCGGTACATTCGGTGAAGTTGTCCGCAACAATCTCTTTAAGCTCACCCAGTTGCAGTGGTCGTTCGGCATTAATATGGTGGCGCTCGTCGACGGCCGCCCGCGTGTTCTGAATTTGCGCGAAATCATCGAGGCCTTCCTGCGTCATCGCCGCGAAGTCATCAACCGCCGCACGATCTTCCGACTGAACAAAAACCGTATGCGCGGACACATTCTCGAAGGTCAGGCGGTGGCACTTTCCAACCTAGATGAGTTCCTGCGCATCATCCGCAACGCTCCCAATCCGCCGATTGCCCGCGAGCAGCTCATGTCGCGCGGCTGGAAGTCGGATCTGGTATCGGGTCTTTTGAACGCTGCTTTCAATCCGCAGGACTATCGTCCGCAGGATATTGACGCCTGTTACGGCCTGCAGGCCGACGGTTTGTATCACCTCAGTCCCGTTCAGGCCGACAAGATTTTGCAGATGGCTCTGCAAAAGCTCACCGGTCTCGAACAGGACAAGATCAATGACGAATATCGTCAGGCCAACGCACAGATCACAGATTTGCTCGACATCCTCGCCCGTCCCGAGCGCGTCGTGAAAATCATGGACGACGAGCTGGCTGAATTGAAGGACAAGTTCGGCGATGATCGCCGCTCGGAAATCGATCCGTCGGGTGACCCCAACTTCAATCCGCTTGATTTCGTGCCGGAAGAAACGATGGTTGTGACGCTTTCGCGCGAAGGCTACATCAAGCGTCAGTCGCTCACCGAGTACCGCAGTCAGCGCCGCGGCGGTCAGGGCAAGGCCGCTGCCAAACTCAAGGAAGGCGACGAGATCGACCGTATCATCACGGCCAGCAGTCACGATCAGGCCCTGTGCTTCAGCAATTTCGGACGTGTCTACGCTTTGCCGATCTACCAGATTCCGGAGGGCTCGCGCACGAGTAAGGGTAAGGCGATCGTCAATTTGCTTGACATCGCCGAAGGCGAATCGATCGTGACGATTCTGCCCGTGAGCCGCTTTGACGAATCGCACTACGTGTTCCTCGCAACAGTCAATGGTGTGATGAAAAAGACGTCGCTTAAGGAATTCGCCGTGATCCGAAGCGTGGGTAAGGCCGCCATTGCGCTTGACGATGGCGACAGCATCCTTACGGCTGTGATCACTGACGGCACGCAGGACATCATGGTCTTCGGCAGCAACGGCAAGGTGTTGCGCTTTGACGAAAACGAAGTGCGTCCGATGGGACGTGCCGCGCGCGGCGTGCTCACGATGAAGCTGCCCGAAGGACACAAGTGCATCAGCATGTTTGCCGTGCACGCCGATACGAACATGGAAGTGCTGACGGTTTGCGCTAACGGCTACGGCAAGCGCACGCCGCTGGCGGATCACCCCAAGCACGGCCGCCGCAGTCAGGGCCAGATTGCCATCATGACGAGCGAGCGCAACGGCGAGCTGGTTGCTGCAACGCTGGTGAATGTGGAAGACACCGTGCTCGTGCTCACCAACAACGGACGCATGATCCGTACGACCGTCGAATCGATCCGTCAGTCGGGCCGCGCCACCCAGGGCGTCAAACTCATGGAAACGCTGGACGAAACGGTTGTGAGTGTGACGCGTGTGGCCAACGAAGACTCCGAAGACGTCTCGACGGATGCGGAATCACACGGTGCCTCGGCACTTGCCGCTGAAACGACCGCTGACTCAGGTGAATTCCCTGTACCGGCAAGCGATGAGAACGGCGAAAATAAGTAGCCGATGACAAAAAACGCCCTGTGCGGTTGTTGTTCCGTGCAGGGCGATTTTGCAAAGATCGACCAGAAGCGCTCCGGCAGAGCATCGTTTGAATCAATTAACTATCAGGAGAGCGACCTCGTGTTTTCCCTCGGAGTACGTAGGTCGCGTGAAAAAATGAATCGCGTATATAACTTTTCGGCAGGTCCAGGCGTGCTGCCGGTTCCTGTTCTCGAAGAAGTCGCCAAGGAGTTTCCCGATTATCACGGCTGCGGAATGAGTCTGGTGGAGATGAGTCACCGCGGTCCCGTGTTTTCGCAGATCATTCGCGAGACGCGCGATCTTTTGCGTGAACTCCTGAGTGTGCCGGAAACGCACGACATACTTTTTCTGCAGGGCGGCGGACACATGCAGTTTGCGATGGTGCCCCTGAATCTGCTCGGCGCTGCGGCGGAAGCTTCATATATTGTCAACGGCGTTTGGTCGAAGAAGGCGGCGGCCGAAGCAAGCAAGTTCTGTCGCGTGAGCGTGATCGGAACACCTTCGCGCGCACAGGTGCCGCATCCTGACAGCATCAATGTGCCCAACGATGCTGCTTATCTTTATTACTGCATGAACGAGACTGTCAACGGCATGGAATTCAACTACATTCCGCAGTGTCCGGATTGTGTGCCGCTGGTCAGCGACGTGAGCAGCAACTTCCTATCACGCACGATTGATTTCCGGCGCCACGCTCTGGTTTTTGCAGGGGCGCAGAAAAACTTCGGGCCGGCCGGTCTCACGGTTGTGATTGTGAGAAAAGACCTCCTGGGGCTGGCGGGCGAAACCTGTCCCACGATGCTCAATTACCAAGTGCACAGCGAGGCGGGCAGCATGTACAACACGCCGCCCACGTTTGCGATCTGGGTGGCCAATCTTGTCTGCAAGTGGCTTGTGAGCGAAGGCGGCGTGGAAGTGATGGATGAGCGCGCCCGACTGCGCTCCAAACTGATTTACAACGCCATCGACAGCAGCGACGGTTTTTACATCAACACGATCACGCCCAGCACGCGTTCGCGCATGAATGTGGTCTTCAACCTGCGCGAAGAGGCACTCACCGAACTCTTTGTTAAGGAAGCCGCCGACGCGAAGCTAGTGAACCTTAAGGGCCATCGCTTGGTCGGAGGCTTGCGCGCGTCGCTCTACAACGCGTTACCTGTGCGGGCCGCAGAGGTGCTGGCCGATTTCATGGCGGATTTTGCCAAGCGCCACGGCTAAAAACAAAAGGAAAACAGGGGGAACATGAAATGACGGATCTCTGCACGAGCGGCGGCAGCATCGAAGAGTTGCGCAAGGTGATTGATGCAACGGATACCGAGCTTTTCGGACTTTTGGAAAAGCGCGCCAAGCTGGCGCGTTCGATTGGCAAACTCAAAGCGGCCGGAGCCGTCTATAAGCCCGAGCGCGAGCGAGAAATTTTCGAACGAACCGTGGCACGCGCTAAAGCTGAAGGTACGCTTTTGAGTGAAGAGGCGATTCGCAACATCGTACGCGAAATTGTGTCCGCGTGCCGTGCCGTCGAGGCTTTGCCTTGCGTGGCCTTTCTCGGGCCGAAGGGAACGTTCACCGAGGAAGCCGTGGTTCGGCAGTTCGGCTCGAGTTTCAAGGCGCTTGCCTGCGGAAGTCTCGACGAAGTGTTTCATGAGGCCGCCAGCGGCACCGCTGACTTTGCGGTTGTTCCGGTGGAAAACAGTACCGAGGGCATCGTGACGCGTACGGCCGATCTGCTACTTACGACACCTCTTAAGGTGATCGGTGAAGTCAATGTGGCGGTGCATCACAATCTGATGAATTGCTCAGGCAAGCGCGAAGACATTGTTGAAGTGCACGCCCATCCGCAGGCTCTTGCCCAGTGTCGCATATGGCTGATGACGCATCTGCCGCAGGCCAAGCTCGTTCCCTCAAGCTCCAACGCGCAGGCGGCTAAAGAAGCTGCAGCTGATCCGAAGGTGGCAGCTCTGGCAGCCGAACGCGCTGCGGCGCTTTACGGATTGCATATCGCAGCACATGCTGTCGAAGACGATCCGCGCAATTGCACGCGTTTTCTGGTGCTCGGCAAGGAGGCGGGCCGCAAGGCGCAAAACGTGCTTCACAAAACGAGTCTCATTTTTTCGGTTCCCAACCGTGCCGGAGCGCTTTTGGATGCGCTCGCCCCCTTTGCCAAGTACAAGGTATCCATGGTGCGACTGGAAAGTCGTCCGGCACGCAACGGCGCTTGGGATTACAACTTTTATGTGGACGTTGACGGGCATATCGAGGACGAGCCCATTGCCAAGGCTATCGATGAACTCGGCCATATTGCTTTGTATCTAAAGCTTCTGGGCTCCTACACGGCAGCGTACTGACAAAACAAGAAGGGAGAAAAAATGCAGGGATTTGTGGCGCGTAAAGCGCTTGAAGCGATCAGCCCCTATGTAGCGGGTAAACCTATCGAAGAGACCGCGCGGCAGTACGGACTGAATCCGACGTGTATCGTGAAGCTTGCGAGTAATGAAAATCCGCTCGGTATGTCGCCCAAGGCTCAACAAGCGGCGATGCAGGCGGTCACGAACGGCACACGCTATCCGGACGGAGCGGCGCAGGTTGTGCGTGAAGCTGCCGCGGCCTTTGCCGGTGTCTCCGCTGACGAAGTGATTGTTGGCAACGGCTCCGATGAAATTCTGGGTTTGATCGCACGAACGGTTTTGTCGCCCGGTGATCGGTGCGTTTACTCGCAGTATTCCTTCTCCGTGTATGAATTGAGTGCGCAGGAATGTGCTGCCGAGTGTGTCGAGGTGCCGACCAACGACTTTCAGGTGGATTTGGAAGGGTTGCTTGCGGCAACCGACATCAACACACGCCTTATCTACATCACCAATCCGAACAACCCGACTGGGTTACCGCTCGATCCCGGCGCACTTTTGACGTTCCTCGAGCGAGTGCCCGAGAAGTGCGTCGTGGTTCTCGACGAGGCCTATACGGACTTTATGGACGAAAAGCTCAGAACGCCGAGTTTTGAGTGGGTCAAGCGCTTTCCCAACCTACTGGTGACCCGTACTTTTTCCAAGGCCTACGGTCTGGCAGGGTTGCGTGCGGGCTTCGGCGTGGCAAATAAAGAGCTCATCGAGATGATGAACCGAATCCGCCCGCCTTTTAACATGAACGCGGCCGCGCAGGCTGCCGCGGTAGCTGCGCTTGACGATCAGGCGTTTTTGCGGAAGGTGGTGCAAACCAATGCCACAGAACGTGCGCGTCTGGCAGCTTTCTTTGAAGAGCTCAAACTCGTGCAACTGCCTTCGCAGGCCAACTTCATTATGGTGCACGTCGGCCCCAAGGCGGCGGAAATCAACGAAGCGATGCTGCGCAAAGGCGTGATTCTTCGGCCGCTCAAGAGCTACGGGCTCCCTGAATACATGCGTATTTCGGTGGGTTCTCCCGAAGAAAACGATATTTTCATGAAAGCGTTTCGCGAGACGCTCTCGGCACTTTGAGTCTTCGCGAAGAAAGGAAATTGGACAATGCGTTTGGCCTTGATTGGCGTGGGTTTGATCGGTGCTTCGGCGGCATGGGCCATGAAGCGCGGCGGCGTGTTTGATACGGTGTCGGCATTTGACCTCTCGACGAAAAGCGTGCTCAAAGCGGTGGACATGGGTATTGCCGATGCGGCCAGCTCAACGTTGCAGGAATGTGTACAGGGAGCCGATGCCGTACTCGTGGCCGTACCGGTGCTGGCTATTGAAAAGGTCATGGCGCAGATTGAACCTTTCCTGGGAGACGACACGCTCATTACCGATGTGGGGTCCGTGCGCGGCGTTGTGATTGACGGGGCTCGTCGGGTGCTTAAGGAAAAATTTGTCAACTATGCGCCGGTGCACCCGATTGCGGGCGGTGAAATGCCAGGAGTCGACTACGCCGACGCCGATCTTTTTGTCGGAGCCAAGGCGATTTCCACGCCCGTCGACGGTATCGGAGAGCGAGCCGTACGGTTTTGGGAAGAGGCCTGGAAAACGGCCGGCAGTGATTTGTTGCGCATGACGCCCGAAGAGCATGACGCTGTTTTTGCTTCCGTTTCGCATTTGCCCCATTTGCTTTCCTACGCAATGGTCGATTCCATTCTCAATACCGGAAGTGCCGAACGCAAGTTATCACTTGCCGGGGCAGGTTTCAGAGACTTCACGCGTATTGCGGCTTCCAGTCCTGAGATGTGGGTGGATATTTTCCGCGCGAACAAAAAGGCGGTGCTTGAAGCGCTTTCTTATTTTGAAAAAGATCTGGCATTGCTGCGCCGAGCCGTTGAAAACGACGAGGTCGAGGTGACGCGCAGTGTGTTTGCTCGCGCTGCCGACGCGCGCCGTCGCATTGCGCCGCATCTTCCCAAAAAACGTAGCTAAAGGGGTTCTATGTTGCAATCAACTGTTGCCTCTTGTCCCCGTGAGAGCATCACGATCGCACCGATCACGACCGCGGCAGGAACCGTACAGTTGCCAGGGAGCAAATCGATTTCCAATCGTGCTCTGTTTATGGCGGCGATGGCCCAAGGCAAAACGACGCTCACCGGACTGCTTCGAGCAGACGACACCGAACGCATGCTTGATGCGCTCAAGACGCTCGGCATCCCGGTGAGTTTTGACAACGACACGCAGGTGACCGTCACGGGGTGCGGGGGAAGGATTCCCGTCAAAGAAGGGGAACTCTTTATCGGTAATGCCGGTACTGCCACCAGAACGCTGACGGCGCTTTTGGCTTTTGCGGGCGGAAACTACCGGATTGACGGCGTTGCGCGTATGCGCGAGCGTCCGATCGGCGATCTGTTGGAGGCCCTGCGAAGTCTCGGCGCCAAGATCACTTGCGAGATCAACGAAGGCTTTTTGCCGCTTACGTTTGAACCAGCTTTTTGTGTGGGATCCCGAGTAAGCGTGCGCGGCAATGTCTCGAGCCAGTATCTGACGGCCCTGTTGATGCTTGCGCCGACCATTGCTTCCGAAGAGGGGGTTTGGATTGACATCAAGGGCGAACTCATCAGCCGCCCCTATGTGGAAATGACCGTGCGCATGATGCGTGACTTTGGCATCGAAGCCCGAGAAACGGCGACGGGCTTTTGGGTGCCGCGCGGAACATACTGCGCTCGGGCGTCTTATCGTGTGGAAGCCGATGCTTCGGCTGCAAGCTACTTTTTGGCCCTGGGGGCGCTTACGGGGGGCCCTGTGACGGTCACGGGCGTCGGAAAAGATTCGATTCAAGGCGACGTGGCTTTTGCCGATGCACTCCTACAGATGGGGGCTACGGTCGAAAAAACAAACGATTCGATCACGGTTTCGCGACACGCCTCGCATTCGCTCAAGGGGCTTTCTCTGGACTGCACGGCCATACCAGATGCAGCCATGACCTTCGTGCCGATGGCATTGATGACCGAAGGTCCTGTGCATCTCACCGGTATCGGCAGTTGGCGCGTTAAGGAGACCGATCGATTGGCTGCCATGGCTTGCGAGATGCGCAAGTTCGGGGCCACGGTCGAAGAGGGGAGCGACTACATTGTTGTGGCCAGACCTGAAAACGGAAAGCTCACGGATGCCACGGTTGATACCTACGACGACCATCGCATGGCCATGAGTCTTGCGCTTGCTGCCTGCGCGGGCATCACGGTAACGGTCAACGATCCGCGCTGCACGGCCAAGACGTATCCGGACTATTTTGAGGTTTTCGGTCAGCTGGCGGCGGAGCGATAACTCTGAAGACAAACGCAGTGTCGGCTCGTAGAATAGCGACTTCAAAACCAAGCTCAAGGATGTGGAAAGTGACACAAGCGAATCCGATTCCCGTCATAGCCATCGATGGTCCGAGTTCCAGCGGCAAAGGAACGGTGGCCGCGGCTTTGGCCGAGAAACTGGGGTTTCATTATCTCGACAGCGGTGCTCTTTATCGACTCACGGCGCTGTCGGTTCTCAAGACGGGCGTGAATCCCGACGAGGAGGCCGCGTGTGAGGCCGTTGCCCGTGCCATGAAGCCTGTTTTTAAAGAAGGAAAGATTTTCCTTGAAGATGAAGACGTCACGCAGGCCATCCGAGCCGAAGAAGTGGGTTTGACCGCCAGCCGCGTGGCCGCCTTGCCCGCTGTGCGTCAGGCGCTCACTGATTTGCAGCGCGATGCGCGACAGGCTCCCGGCTTGGTGGCCGACGGTCGCGATATGGCCAGCGTTATCTTTCCGGATGCGGTTTTGAAAGTGTTTTTGACAGCTACGCCTGAAGCGCGTGCAAAAAGACGCTTTAATCAGTTGATTGTCAAGGGAATTTCTGCTAATCTGAGCGACCTTACTCGTGATCTGGCTGAACGCGATCGCCGCGACCGCGAGCGCAAGGCTGCGCCTTGTGTGCCGGCGCCGGACGCAAAAGTTCTCGACAATTCCGATTTGAACATCGAGCAGACGCTTGAAACGGTCTATCGGTGGTATCGGGAGCTGTGCGCCTGATTTCCGCGTTGTCAGTAAAAAGTAAGACAGATTTTTTTACGGAATGCCGAGACGGGGCTCGGCATTCTTTAATTTTGCAAACACCACCGACTGACGGCTTAAAAACCGGTACCCCGGGTCGGTGAGATTTCAACGTTTTTTAATTTTCATGTCCAACACTACCAATACCGAATCTTTTGCCCAGCTTTTTGAGGAAAGCCTCGCTAAGCAGGAAATGCGTCAGGGTGAAGTTATCACCGCCGAAGTGCTGCGCGTCGAACACAACTTCGTGGTTGTGAACGCCGGCCTGAAGTCCGAAGCCTATGTGCCCATCGAAGAATTCAAGGACGACCTCGGTGAAGTGACCGTTCAGCCCGGCGACTTCGTTTCCGTGGCAATCGAATCGGCCGAAAACGGTTTCGGCGAAACGGTTCTCTCCCGCGACAAGGCCAAGCGCCTGGCTGCCTGGATGAACCTCGAACAGGCTTTGGAATCCGGCGAACTCGTCACCGGTACCATCACCGGCAAGGTCAAGGGCGGCCTCACCGTCATGACCAACGGCATCCGTGCCTTCCTGCCGGGTTCTCTCGTCGACACCCGTCCTGTCAAGGACACCACCCCGTTCGAAGGCAAGACCCTCGAATTCAAGGTGATCAAGCTTGACCGCAAGCGCAACAACGTGGTGGTTTCCCGCCGCGCTGTCGTGGAAGCCAGCATGGGCGAAGAACGCGCCAAGCTGCTCGCTACGCTCAAGGAAGGTGCCATTGTCAAGGGTATCGTCAAGAACATCACCGATTACGGTGCGTTCGTTGACCTCGGCGGCATCGACGGCCTGCTGCACATTACCGACCTCGCCTGGCGCCGCGTGCGTCACCCGAGCGAAGTGGTGTCTGTCGGTCAGGAAATCGAAGCTAAGGTCCTCAAGTTCGACCAGGAAAAGAGCCGCGTTTCCCTCGGCCTCAAGCAGTTGGGCGAAGATCCGTGGATCGGCATTGCCCGCCGCTACCCGCAGAACACCCGTCTGTTCGGCAAGGTGACCAACATCACCGACTACGGTGCTTTTGTTGAAATCGAAACCGGCATCGAAGGTCTCGTGCACGTGTCCGAAATGGATTGGACCAACAAGAACGTTGATCCGAAGAAGATCGTTCAGCTCGGCGAAGAAGTCGAAGTCATGGTTCTTGACATCGACGAAGATCGTCGTCGCATCAGCCTCGGCATGAAGCAGTGCAAGGCGAACCCCTGGGAAGAATTCAACCAGAGCTTCAAGAAGGGCGACAAGGTCAAGGGCCAGGTTAAGTCGATCACCGACTTCGGCGTGTTCATCGGCCTGCCCGGCGGTATTGACGGTCTGGTTCACCTCTCTGACCTCTCCTGGAATGAACAGGGCGAAGACGCCGTGCGCAAGTACAAGAAGGGCGACGAACTCGAAGCTGTCGTTCTCGGCATCGACACCGAACGCGAACGCATCAGCCTGGGTATCAAGCAGCTCTCGGGCGACCCGTTCACCGACTTTGCCGGTTCTCATGAACGCAACACGATCGTCAAGGGCACCGTCAAGAGCGTCGACGCCAAGGGCGCCGTGATTGATCTTGGCAACGACACCGAAGGCTACCTGCGCGCTTCCGAAATCTCTTCCGAACGCGTTGAAGATGCCACCACCCAGCTCACCGTTGGTCAGGAAGTCGAAGCTCTGATCACCAGCGTGGATCGCAAGAACCGTTCGATCCAGCTCTCGATCAAGGCTAAGGATGCCGCCGAAGCCCGCAAGGCTCTCGATCGCGTTAACTCCGACGCCAGCTCCGGTACGACCAACTTGGGCGCTCTGCTCAAGGCCAAGCTCGAACAGAAGTAATCGGGGGTTCGTATATGCGAGCCTTGACGAAATCAGAGTTGATTTCGCGGGTTTTCGGACGCCATCCGATGCTTTCCGGCCGTAACGCCGATGAAGCGGTAAACATCGTTCTTCGATCGATGGTATGCGCTTTGAGCCGCGGCATGCGAGTCGAAGTGCGTGGGTTCGGTAGCTTCTCCGTGAAGTACCGTCCTCCGCGCGACGGCCGCAATCCGCGGACCGGCGAAGCGGTTAAGGTGCCGGGCAAGTATGTTCCGTACTTCCGCGCCGGCAAAGAAATCCGCGATCAGCTCAACGCGGAAATCTTGAAGGACCAGTAAGAAATTTTTCTTTTCGGTTCGTTAAGAGCTTCGCACAAAGCCCTGTCTTTTCCTTGTGGAGAGGCGGGGCTTTTTTCTTGCTGATGTTTTTTTCCAGTCGTTTCGTTGCGCTATCCTCAGCGGTGATGACCTATGGAGGAACTTATGGGCTTTCTGCAGAATCCTGACACCGCCTTGATCGTGGTGGATGTTCAAAACGATTTTTTACCGGGCGGCGCATTGCCAGTTCCGCAAGGTGACGCTGTGATCGCCCCGATCAATCGACTGATCCGGGTAGCTTCCACAGTGGTGCTCACGGCCGACTGGCATCCCGCCGAGCATCAGAGTTTCGCGGTTAGTCATCCGGACCGGCATCCCTTTGATGTGATCGATATGCCCTACGGCAAACAAGTGCTGTGGCCCGCGCATTGTGTGGCTGGCTCAAAGGGGGCCGCTTTTGCCGAGAAGCTCAATGCCGTCGAGGCCGATTTGATTCTTCGCAAGGGCACATGTGCCGGGCGAGACAGTTATTCGGCTTTTCTGGAAGCTGATCGTCATACGCGAACCGGTTTGGCAGGATGGCTCACCGAGCGCGGCATTCGTAAGGTGGTCATTTGCGGACTTGCAGCGGATTACTGCGTGAGTTGGACAGCATTGGACGCCGTTGCGGCGGGCTTTGACGTGTACGTTGTGACGGACGGCATTCGTGCGATTTCTCCAGCGTCTTATGAAGACGCTCAAACGGCGTGGCGATCCGCAGGTATTCGACTGACAAGTGCTGAGGAACTTGTCAGCGCGGTGTGACAGATTGCAAAAAAGAACGCCTTTCAAAGCGAGACGAGCGTAGTCTTTGCGCAAGTCGGTAGAATCCTTCAGATCGGGGACATAATGCACGAACCGAGGTGTGGTTTTGTCTGTCGGATGCTCCCCAACAGAATATCAATTCGAAATTAATTAGGTAAGCAGATGTCGGAAGCGATTACTTTGCGAAAAACTCTAGTTGCTGTGGCGGCAGCAGCCGTAGCCGGCGGCGCTTTTGCGGCGGAACTCGGCAGCCTGATGGTTTATTCGGCTGTGGGTGAACCTTTGAACGCCGAATTGACGATCCGTGGCGTGGATCCGAAGGCTGAACAGCTGATGGTTCGTTTGGCGCCTGCTTCAACCTATCGTCGCGTCGGTAAGGAGGTTTCGCTGTCCTTAAACGACATTTCGCTGACGCTTCTCAAGAAGGAACCGTATACCGTCAAAATTAAAGGGCAACAGGCGGTTTCTGCGCAGCAGTTTCCGCTGATCGTTGAACTGTCCGAAGCTGGAAAGCTCTCGGCCAAGCTCTATGAGGTTCGTCTGCAGGATCGACCGACAGCACCGATGGTCAAAGAGGCTGAGGCGGCGAAAAAGCCTGCTCCGATCGTGGACGCATCGACCAAGGAAAAGAGCGTGGTGCCTTCAGCCGGTACCGGGGCAACGACTCCGGCAGAACCCGCAAAGACTCTGTCGACAGTGCCGTCGGCTAAACCCGCGGCTGTGAAGAAAGCGTCGACGGAGCCCGCCTATGTGCCTCCTGTTCGTGAACCGGTGCAGAGCACGGCAAAGCCGACTGCACCCAAACAGTCTGTACAATCCGCCAAGCCCGCACCCAGGGCCACGGCAGCCGGCCCGGTAAAGCTTCCGCTTAATCCGGCTGATTATGATTTGGATCAGCCGTTTTTGGTGCGCGACGGCATGACGATGTGGTCGATTGCCACTCTTTACCGTCCGCGTTATCCGCAGGCCTCAATGGATCAGATTCTGGTGGCCTTTGTGCGCGCCAATCCCGGCGCTTATGAAAAGGGTCGCGTCAACGGAGTGAAAGTTGGTTCACGTCTTAAGGCGCCGCTTGCGGACGATGTGGCGGCGGTGGAATTGGATGAAGCCTGGGCTTTGGTGCGTGTGGCTCCCAACGCCGATGCTCGCAAAGCACCAAGTCAGAAGGTGCTGCAGCGTGCGCACAAGCGAATGCAGAAGGAGTCCCCGGCATTGTGGCGCAAGTGGAAGGCAGAACATCCGGAATCTGCAAAACCCGCTCCTAAGGCCCCGACCCAACCCGTGAAGGCTGAAAAGAAGCCCGAAGCGCAGCCCCTGCCGACACCGACGCCCAAGTCCGAGCCTGTAGCCGATCCTTTGGCGGCAACGATCGCTCAAGCCGATGCCCAGCACAATGCCAAGTTGCAGGCAGAGACAGTTCCTGCGGAACAGACCGCACCGGTTGAAAAGACGCCCGAGACGCCTGCGGCTGAACCGGCGGTAAAACCCGAGCCAGAAACAAAGCCTGCGCCGACTCCCGTACCGGACATGCCGGCGCTCGACGAAAAGTCAGAGGAAGAATCGGGCGGATTCTGGGGGGCGCTCGTCGGCTTCCTGGTCCTCCTGGCTGCGGCAGCGGGTGGAGCCTGGTTCTGGATGAAACAGCGCAAGGCTACTTTCCGCCGCAAGGAAGAAAGTATGGGTGTCGTGAAGTTCCGTAAGGCCGAAGCGGCCAAGCCCGAACAGTTGCAGGGAACGCAGGAAATGCTGGATCGTCGCCTGGAATCCGAACGTGCAACGCAGCGCATGCAGGCGGCTCAAGCGGCGCGCACCGAACCCAAGCTCGGCGAAATCAAGCCGCAGGCACCGGCAGCAGGCTTTAATGTGGCAACGGCCTATGTAGACGAAGAATCGCAGGCTCAACCCGCAAGCGTTGGCGGCACGAGTGCCGAGACGCTTTCAGGTAAGCTCATCACAGCACGTACGTATATGGGAGTCGGTGCGTATGCCGAAGCCCAACGCGTCTTGCATGAAGTGCTTCTTGCCGGCAACGAAGAACAGCGTCGACACGCGTCCGAATTGCTTTCTCAAATTGAAGAAAAGACCCGTGGCGGACAGCAGTAATCCGAAACAGCCCGTGCAGACTGTAGCGCTTGGCATCGAGTACGCCGGTCAAAACTATTTTGGCTGGCAGACCCAGCCCGAAGGCAATACGGTGCAGGATGTTCTGGAAGGCGCTCTGTGCCGTTTCCTTACGGTTCCGGTGGCCACCATCTGCGCGGGGCGTACCGATCGCGGTGTGCATGCTACGCACCAAGTGGTGAGCATCGCCTCGCCCTTTCGGCGTGCCCCGGCCAGCTGGATTCGCGGTGTCAATACCTTTTTGCCCGATGACATTGCCGTGAAATGGGCCTGTGAAGTGCCCGAAGGATTTCATGCGCGCTTTGATGCGTTGAGCCGCACCTACCAGTACTGGATTTTCAATCACCCGGTGCGTTCGCCCGTGATGCACGGAAAAACAGGCTGGGTCTGGAGGCCCCTTGATGCGGAGAAAATGCATGAAGCCGCGCAGATTCTTGTCGGCGAACACGATTTTTCCTCGTTTCGTGCTGCCGAATGCCAAGCGGCAACGCCCGTTCGTACGGTTAAGCACATTACCGTGCGGCGCCAAGGCGCTCTGATCGGCGTGGAAATTTCAGCCAACGCCTTCCTGCAGCACATGGTGCGCAACATTGTGGGTTCCCTTATTTATGTTGGCACAGGACGCGAAAGCGTTCAGTGGCTCGCCGATGTTCTGCACGCCAAATCCCGTGCGGTTGCCGCGCCCACCTTTGATCCGTCAGGACTGTATCTTACGGGGGTCGAATATCCCTCGCAGCTGGAACTTCCCGTGGGCGGTCTGTCGCCTTTTGTGTTTTGAACCGGCTCGAAACTATTGCGCCCTTAGAGACTTTCTAATCGGAAAAGTTTTGACATAACTTGCTGCGGACCTCTTCCTATAATCTGAAAAAGCCATCTCGGGGCCGTGCACTTGCGCGGCCCTCAGCACGAATTTGAAAGGAAACACCATGAGCGAGAGCGTACACGCACCTGTTATTGTCATCGGTTCCGGTCCTGCGGGCTACACGGCAGCCATCTACGCTGCCCGTGCCAATCTCAAGCCCTTGTTGATCACCGGCATGGAGCAGGGCGGTCAGCTGATGACAACCACTGAAGTGGACAACTGGCCGGGCGCGGTCAACGGTATTGAAGGACCGCAGCTGATGCAAAACCTGCTCGAACAGGCCGAGCGCTTTGATACCAAGATTGTCTTTGATGTCATTCACACAGCGCACCTCAAGGAAAAGCCGATTCGTTTGGAAGGCGATATGGGGGCTTACACGTGTGATGCGCTCATCATCGCAACGGGGGCCAGCGCTAAGTATCTCGGGCTTGAAAGCGAAACCAAGTACAAGGGCCGCGGCGTTTCGGGCTGCGCAACCTGCGACGGATTCTTCTATCGCGGTAAGCCCGTGGCGGTTGTCGGCGGCGGCAATGCTGCTGTTGAAGAAGCGCTTTACCTCTCGCAGATTGCCAGCGTCGTGCATCTTGTGCACCGTCGCGGTACGTTCAAGGCCGAACCTATTCTTGTCGACAAACTGATGGATGTCGTCAAGGAAGGAAAGATTGTGTTGCACACGCCCTTTGAAGTGGAAGAAGTTCTGGGTGACGACAAGGGGGTGACGGGTCTTAAGCTCAAGAACTTTGAAGGCGGTGCCGACGAAGAGCTTGCCGTTGACGGCGTCTTCATTGCCATCGGTCATACGCCCAATACGAAGGTTTTTGCCGGAGAACTCAATACCGAGGGCGGCTACATTGTGACGGACAAGGCTGGCTTTGCGGCCACCGCCACGAATGTCGAGGGCGTTTTTGCAGCCGGTGACTGTGCTGATTCCATTTACCGTCAGGCTGTCACAAGTGCAGGATTGGGCTGTATGGCGGCACTTGACGCGCAGCGTTATCTTGAAAAGCGCGGTTGATCCTCGTCTTTAGAAAAGGGCATTTTCAAGCCGGGTCGCTTTGTTGTTTTTGCAACGACAAGGCGGCTTCGTTTTTGTTTTTTGACGAATATTTGACGGCCATCGGCTAGAATCTTCGCGCTTTTTCAACGCCTTGCGCGATTCCCGAAAATAAGAAACAAGGTAATTCGGGCTTCTTGGCGCTTCCGGGCGCCCATTAACTTCTAGTCTGAATCCTTTTTCTATGCCTGCAACGTTTCGTAAACACGCGCTTGTCGCGTCTCTTGCCCTGTCCGTATGGGCAAATCAATCTTGCGCTGGTTTCTGGGAAGATGCCGCCGCCACACTTCCGGGCGGTCTCGCGCCGTCTTCTGCTGACTTTTGGTCCTCTCAGGTTGACGGTTTCAAGGAAATCATGAACAAGGGCCGAGATGGCGTTGCTTTCGGCATCTGGACCGAACACCCTGCCTTTGATTACGACAATCGATCGGAGGAAAACGCGCTGCCGTTTGGTGCGGGCGTTGTGCGCACGATGATTGACGAGAAAGGCAACGAGCGCATGCTCTTTGGCATCGTCTTTTCTGACTCACACTACTATCCCGAGCCGACTTTCGGCTACAGCTGGGTGGCGCGATGGCCCGTGAGCGAAAAGTATCACGTGGGTGCGGGCTATATGTTGGGGGTGACGTTTCGCGAGGACTACCATTGGCTTCCCATCCCGATGCCGCTTCCGGTTGTGAAAGCCGGCACTGATGATGTGGGTCTTTACATGACGTATATCCCGTTTACGAACGTCTTTTTCTTCTACGGGACGATTGCAACCGACAGTCTCGAAAACCGACTGCTGCCGACGTTTGAGACCTCTCCGTTCTCCAATCGCTTTGAGCTATACGGCGCCTGGATGTGGGAAAAGACAGATTCGGCAACGGAAGAAGGTTATATGGTGACCTCCGACGCCGGTTATCTGCTGGGAGCGCGCTACTTCGTCGCTGACAATTGGGCCGTGGACTTCTCTTACACCGAAAGCGAACACGACACCACCAATCGCGGAGTCAAAGATAAGACGTTCGATCATACGACTTATTCGGTGGCGCTGCAGTATCACGTAAACTTTAGCGAGGCGTTGCGTATGCACGCAGGTGTCGGCGTTGGCTACGGCCAATGGGAGCAGCAAGGCGGTGATATTTCCGAAGACTCCGTCTTTCCGGTGGTGCAGTTGGGCGGAACATGGGCACCGACCGACCACACGCGTCTTTTGGCGGGTATTAATCTGTCGTTTCCGCGATACCACAATGTCGCACCGGAAGGCGACGTGATGTTTCGTCCGTCGCCCGTACACATGTACATCGGTGCGGGCATAGCGTTTTAGACTCAAAAAGATAGTTTTGGCGAACGCTTTCTCTTTTCGGTGGTATCCTCAAAGACCGATCGCAACAGAGGAAATTTTCATCAAATGTCCAACGGATTTGAAGCGCTCGCCCCTTTGGCCGACAAACTGAAGACGCAGGCCCGCAAACAAGAGGCCGAACGCGAAGCCAAGCAAAAGGCCAGCGAACACATTGCACGCGAAACGAACGTTTTTCTTGACGTGATGAATCAGACGGGCGTCAAGGCCATGGCAGGCGTTCGCATCAAACCGCGCATTGAAGAAAAAGACATTGATTTTGCGGCGGCCATGAGCAAAGCCGGTGTTAAGCCTCTGGGCGACGACACGCGAGCTCAGCACAGGAAGGTTCGTCGCCCGATTCCCGTTCAAACGATCGCCGACAACAAACGCGTGCTCGAAGAGAGCATGAGCGACGATCTCGACAGTATCGAGTTTCTCGAAAGCGAAGACGGCAAAAGCTTTCGCCGTCCCGGTATCGGACCGGACGTGCCACGCGATCTGCGTCGCGGGCGTTGGTCGGTGCGTGCCCAAATCGATCTGCATGGCATGACGGTTGATGACGCACGATGCGCCGTTGCGGAGTTCTTGAAAAACGCACGCAAGCAGGAACTCTTCTGCGTGCGCATCATTCATGGCAAAGGCAACGGGACGCCCGGTCGCATCGGTGTGCTGCGCGAAGTGGTGCGCCGCTGGCTCAAGCAGCGCGACGAAGTGGTGGCGTTCTGCGAACCGCGGGAAATTGACGGGGGAGCCGGTGCAACCATCGTGCGTCTGCGGGCGCTGCCTCGCCGCACCGATGGTGACGAAAGCGAAACAAATCGCACAAATTCGGCGCTCTAAGCGGTTGGCCGTATGCCAACTTCAGCTTTCACTCGTTAAGATAAGCAGATGTGCTCGGAACGATTCGGGCGCGACGATACAACGACATCGCAAAGGATAGAAATGATCAAGCAAGCTCTGATCGGTTTGACGGCTGCCGCTCTTTTGGCGGGCTGCGGCGGCGAAGACAAGGCCCAGGCGCCGGCAGCTAAGGCGGCCGACGGCACGAAGACCGTCGGTTTGGTGCAATTGGTGGAGCATCCTGCTCTTGATGCCGCCAGCCGCGGCATTCAGGATGCAGTCAAGGCGCGCGGACTGAAGGTGACCTTTGACGTTCAAAACGCTCAGGCCGACCAGTCCAATCTCGCCAACATTGCCCAGCGTTTCGTGTCTCAGGAATATCCTTTGATTTTTGCCGTGGCAACGCCCGCTGCGCAGACCATGGCCAATGCCGCCAAAAACACGCCCATCGTCGCGACGGCCGTGACGGACTACGAAGCTGCCAAGCTCGTGATCAACAAGGATAAGCCCGGCACCAACGTGACCGGTTCGTCCGACTTGAATCCGATCGGCGCACAGCTTGATCTGATCATGCAGTTCGTGCCCAATGCCAAGACGATCGGCACAATCTACAACAGCTCGGAAATCAATTCCCAGTTCCAGGTTGAGATTCTCAAGAAGGAACTCGTCCGCTACAACGTCACTCTCGTCGAAGGGACGGTCTCGAGCGTCAACGACGTGCAGCAGGTGGCTCAGGGCCTGATCGGCAAGATTGACGCCCTGTACGTTCCCACCGACAACATCATCGCGTCTGCGATGCCCGTTCTCACCAAGATCACCACACCCGCCAAGGTGCCCGTGATTACCGGTGAAGAAGGTCCGCTGCACGGCGGCGGTTTGGCCACCGTGGGCGTTGACTACTATGAACTCGGCAAGATCGCCGGCAACATGGGCGCAGACATTCTCGAAGGCAAGACCAAGCCTGCCGACATGCCCATTCAGTACCAGAAGGAATTCAAGGTGAAGGTCAACGAACCGGTCCTGAAGACTCTCGGTTTGCAGCTGCCCGAGTCGCTCAAGGGTAAAGCGGAACTCGGCGATTTCCATTAAAATCCGTTGATTACGAATCGGCGCGGAGTTTGATTTCTGCTCCGCGCCTTTTTTTATTTGTCAAAAAGAAAAAATCGCGCTTGGGCGTTTTGCGTCAAAAGCGCCGTTTCCAAACCAAGTTGGTGACATGGCTGATATTCTGATTCCGACCGTGGCGCAAGGCCTGATGTGGGCTCTGATGGCGCTCGGGGTCTACATCACTTTCCGCGTACTTGACATTGCCGACCTTTCGGTTGAAGGCAGTTTTCCGCTCGGTGCGGCTGTGGCCGCTACGGCGCTCGTCTCGGGCTATGGTGTGACGGCGGCTTTTCTGCTTGCGGCTGTCGCCGGTGCTCTCGCAGGCATCGTGACGGGGATTCTGACGACGAAGCTGAAGATTCCGCCGCTGCTGGCCGGTATTCTCACCATGATTGGGCTGTACTCCGTCAATCTGCACGTGATGGGCAAGGCCAATGTGGCTCTGCTGCGTGTCGACACCGTGTTTAGCTACGCTGCCGGCATGGGCCTCACATCCGATATGGCGATGATGGCAGTGGGCCTTGTGGGCGTGATGCTCGTGGGCGTGATCCTATACTGGTTCTTCGGCACGGAGCTCGGCACGGCTATTCGCGCCACCGGCTGCAACTCGCAGATGGCTCGCGCGCAGGGCGTCAATACCAATTCGATGATTGTTCTAGGTCTTTTGATTTCCAACGCTCTTGTTGCCTTGTCGGGTGCTCTGGTGTGCCAAGCCAACGGCTTTGCTGACGTCGGTATGGGGACGGGGACGATCGTGATCGGTTTGGCTTCTGTCATTATCGGCGAAGTGCTTTTTGGTACCCGCAGTTTTAAGAACTGCCTGATTTCGGTGATCCTGGGTTCGATCGTTTACCGTCTTGTGATTGCTATTGTGCTGCAGCTTGGTATGCCGCCCAACGACCTCAAGCTCTTTACGGCCATCCTCGTTGCGATTGCGCTTTCGATGCCGCTTATTCGCGAAAAGTGGCGCGCACGCAAGAGCGCTCTTTGATTTGATGCGATACGGAGAAACAAATGCTTAAGGCTCAAGGCGTAAAAAAGACCTTTTTTCCGGGCAGCGTCAATGAAAAGCGCGCACTGCGCGGCGTGGACCTGACGCTCGAAGACGGCGACTTCGCAACCGTGATTGGTTCCAACGGCGCAGGTAAGTCGACGTTTCTGAACGCGATTGCCGGCGTCTTTCCGATTGACTCCGGTACGATCGAAGTGGGCGGCGTCGATATTTCGGACATGCCCGAATACAAGCGCGCACAATACATCGGCCGCGTCTTTCAGGATCCGATGCGCGGCACGGCCGGCAACATGATGATCGAGGAGAACCTCGCCATGGCTTCTCGCCGAGGGCAGAAGCTCGGTTTGAGCTGGAGTTCCAAGCCCGAGCAGACCGAAAAGTTCCGCGAGATGCTCAAGGAACTTGACCTCGGTCTGGAAGAGCGCATGACTGCGCACGTGGGCCTTCTTTCGGGCGGCCAGCGTCAGGCGCTCACGCTTTTGATGGCCACGCTTGTGCGTCCCCAGTTGCTGCTGCTTGATGAACACACCGCAGCCTTGGATCCCAAGACGGCCGCTAAGGTGCTCGAACTCACCGATCGCTTGGTGACCACGCAAAAGCTCACTACGCTCATGATCACGCACAATATGCGCGACGCGCTGCGCTACGGTAATCGTCTGGTGATGATGCACGCCGGCCGCATTGTGGTTGACGTCAAGGGCGATGAAAAGAAGCATCTCACGGTACCCGACCTGTTGGCGCTCTTTGAAAAGGGCGCGGGTGAAGTGAGCGATGCCATGATGCTTTCTTCCTGACCAAAATACTTATAATTCGACCGCCGCAGGGACGACCCTGCATCAAAAGGCCAATTTCCGAGGACGACCTCAGAAGTTGGCTTTTTTGTTGAACTGAAGTCTCTAGGAGTATTTCAATGAGCACGACGATGAGCTGGATCGTTTTGATCATCGCCGGTCTTTGTGAAACCGGTTTTGCCTTTTGTCTGGGAAAAATGAAGCTGGTCTCCGGTTTTGCATGGTGGGCCTGGGGCACGGGCTTTGCTGTCTTTGTGGTGGTGTCCATGTTGCTTCTTGCCAAGGCCGCACAGGTGCTGCCGATCGGTACGGCATATCCGGTCTGGACAGGAATCGGCGCCGTCGGTACAGTCCTTTTGGGCATCCTGTTTTTAAACGAGCCGGCGACGTTCTGGCGTATTTTCTTCATCACCACGCTGATTGCATCCATCGTCGGTCTCAAGATGGTGTCCCATTGAGTGTTTAGCTCGAGACGGATCCGTTTCCCGGATTCTTGGTTTTGTGGTTTAGGTACGCTATGTCAGACACGATCTTTTGCCAAACGTTTGAGACGCCCTGCGGCGAGTTGATTTTGCAGAGCGCTGCAGGAAAACTGATTTGTTGCGATTGGTCCGACGGATGGCATCGAGCCACGATTGCTCGTCGGCTCGAAAGAGCGTTTCCTCACGCTAGCTGCTTAGAGCGTGAGGACGAAGTGATTGCCCAAACCAAGAGACAGTTGACGGAGTATTTTGCCGGCATGCGCAAGACGTTTGATGTGCCTCTGCGCCTTGTCGGCACGGATTTTCAGCATGCCGTCTGGCAAGAGTTGTTGAAACTTCCATACGGAACACTTACGACTTACGGCGAAATTGCCTGTCGTATCGGGCGACCCGGAGCCGTCCGGGCCGTCGGAGTGGCTGTGGGAGAAAATCCGTGCTCCATTCTTGTGCCGTGCCATCGGGTTGTCGGTGCCAATCGTGCACTCACAGGTTACGGTGGCGGATTTGATGCCAAGCGCAAACTCCTTCAGATTGAAGGTTTGGAGTTCGATGACGTCAGCGAAAGCGGTGCAGAGCTCAAGGTCTGCACGAGCGCTCAGTTCCCACTCGCTCCGGGAGCTTGAAGATCCTCGAAACTTCGGCATTCGAATCGGGGCGTGAAGTCTCGGTATTTCGCGTTTTGCGACAGGAAGAGATATGCCTTGCCGCGCAGTTTGCCTTTATGTAGCTACCAGATCCCAGTTGTCCTTTCTTGACGTCCTCCCCTGATTGAAAAATCAGAGGATTCCTTCGGAGTTGCTTACGCAACTCCAAGAGGTTGGTTCTCGCTGTTGGCGCCGGAGTTTCGTGCAAAAGGCACGACGGCTCCTGCGCTCACTTCACGAGCGATGCGCTTTTGATCGTGTGCGCTCGGACCTGTCCGGCCCTTCCTCCTCACGTTTATTGCGCCGACAATGTCGGCATTGTTTTCATACCCGCAACCGATGCAGCGAAACTGCGCTTGACGCGGTCGATTGCGCTTATCCGTGTACGTGCATGACGGACACTCGCAACTCGTATAAGCCGCGGGAACGGCAACTACATAGCCTCCGGCCTTGTATTGCTGCCATTCAATCGCTTGCCGCATACCAAAAAAGCCCGTCCTCAGAATCGCCCGATTCAATCCGGACTTCTGTTTGACGTTTTTACCCGGATTGTCGAGCGTTCCCTTGGCACTCTTCGTCATATTGCGCGTCTTGAGATCTTCCACGTACACGCAGCCATACTCCTGCGCGAGCGTGTGCGCGGTTTTCATCTGAAAGTCACGGCGAATATTACGAACTCGTCTGTGCAGTTTCTGCAGTTTTTCCAACAATCTTCTGCGTTTGCGGCTCGGCTTCGTTTTATCGAACGCTTCTGCCCGTCCTTCCTTTGCAAGCTTCAGCCTCGAGGATCTGTTCAGGGCCACTTTTCGTTGATAGCGAGCAATCTCTTTTTCGAGCTCTTTGATTCTGCCCGTATTGAGATCGAAAAACTGACCGTCGCTCGTAGCCACCGCATGAACCACGCCCAGATCAATGCCGACATCAAGTTCCTTTGGATCCGGCATCTCAATGTCAAATTCCGTCGTGAAGACCACGAACCAATGACCGCAATCCTTCCTAATGTGAATCTGCCTGACCGTGCCGGACTTCATGGAACCATCAGCGCATTTGAATGCAAGCGGACGGCTTTTGCGGTAGCGCATCCAGCCGATCTTGGGCAACTTTACGCGGCCGTTAACATCATCGATATGTTCAGGCTTGAACTGCGGAATGCGAAAGCCGTCTCCGATATCTTTGGATTTGAATTTCGGCCATTCTTTACGGGCAGGATCGTTCTTAGGACGAAAACTGTCGGCAATGGCTCGATCGAGGTCCTTGAGCGCCTGCTGCAGAGGTTGGGACATCGCCTCTCTGAGAAAAACAGTCTTTTCCTCGTTCTTCCATTTGACAAGCTCGAGGCATAGCTCTTTGTAGCGCAAGAGAGAAAGACTGTTTTTCTTGCGCTCGTTTTGCAGTTTCAGGGCTTTGTTGAACACGAAACGACGACAGCCGGCGTTTCTGCTCAATGCAGAGCGCTGCTCGTCTGTCGTATAGAGTTCGTACTGGAAACCGCAGATGATTTTCATGATCAGAGAATCATGCCTGAAATTTTATATACGCGCCAGTATTGCCCGTTTGTTATCGTGCGGTGCACGATCGGCCTTGTATCCCCTGGCTGAAGTCAGGGGCTTTACGGCCTCTACTGTAAAAACAGGCACGACATAGGCTGGGAAAAAAGATGCACAGCCAAAACAGTTTTGATCAAACAAGTTTCGACTGTGCGATTTTTCTTCCGATTCCAAGGTTATTTGTCGATCTGACTCTCGGTGAACGGATCAGCACGGTGACCAACCAGCTTAATTTGACCGAATTCTTCGTCGAACTTCTTCCATTCATCAGCAGAAAGCGACAGAGAGGCCGCTCGCAGATCTTCATCAAGGTGTTTCGGGTTGGTGGTGCCCGGAATCGGAGCAATGTGCTTGCCGCGAGAGAGCACCCAACCGAGAACAAACTCAGCCGGCGTGCAACCGCTCTGCTTTGCCCATTTCGCTACCAAGTGTACGAATGGCATATTGGCCTTGAGCGCTTCGGGGGTGAACATTGGCAATGTGGCGCGTCGATCGTTCTTGGGGAAAGTGGAGTTTTCGTTAATTTGTCCGAGAGGGAAGGCGCGGCACAGCGGGCAGTAGGGGACAAAACCAATGCCAAGTTCAGCAAGCGTCGGGAAGATCTTGGTTTCCGGTTCGCGCCACCAAATAGCGTATTCCGATTGAATGGCCGTAAGTGGCGTGACTGCATGAGCACGGCGAATGCTACGAGCAGAAGCTTCCGACAAGCCCCAGTGCAGAACCTTGCCTTCCTTGATTAGCTCGCCCACGGTTCCTGCCACATCTTCCATCGGAATCTTCGGGTCGACGCGGTGTTGGTAGAGAAGATCAATATGGTCGGTACGCAGGCGCTTTAACGATCCTTCCACGGCTCGACGCAGATGCTTGGGTTCGCTGTTGAGAGCCGTCGGCTTTCCTTCTTCAACACCGAAGCCAAATTTAGTGGCAATGACTACTTTGTCGCGCACGGGCTGAAGTGCTTCGCCGACCCATGTCTCGCTCGTATACGGACCATAAACCTCAGCCGTATCGAAGAACGTGCAGCCTTCGTCGAAGGCGCGGCGAATAAGCGCAACCATGTCCTTCTTTTCAAACTTGCCGCCATAGTAACCGACCATCGGGAGGCAACCCAGACCGACCGCGGAAACTTCCAGCGGTGAGGCTCGACCCAATGTACGGCGCTGCGTGATCAGTGTTGTCGGTTGGTCGGCAGCAGGCTCCGCTTCGGCAAACGGGGAGGCCGCCATCATGGCAACGGCGGCGGTACACGATAAAAAATCTCGACGAGACATCTCAAAACCATTCATCAACATGACAGTGTTTCCTTCTAACGAGTGCCGATACAGCCTCGGTTAGTGCCATGGTAGGGCGGAAAATCCAATGATTCCAATGGTTTATTTTCATCGAAATTTATAAAATTTAGGAATAAATATTCCGAGGAGTCAACCGATGGACATCAAGCAGCTCCGTTACTTCGTGGAAGTGGCGCGGCGCCGCAGCTTTACCGCCGCGGCCGCTGCTCTGTACGTGACGCAGCCCGCGTTGTCGCGACAGATTGCCGACCTTGAAGACGAACTTGGAGAAGTTTTGTTTGATCGATCGACTCGCCGCATTGCGTTGACGGAAAAAGGAGCGATGCTTTTTCGTCGCGCCGAGAAAATTCTCGAGATGGTGCAACGTGCTCGGGATGAAGTAATGAAGACACAGGAGCTTGTGGGCGAACTCACAATCGCCGCAGCAGAAACACCGGTGATGCAACTGGTTGCCGATGTCGTAGCTCGATTCACCGAGCAATACCCGGGTGTACGCGTGCAGCTGCAAAGTTCGAATGCGGTGGATGCGGCCTTGAGTCTCAAAATGGGAACGGCTGATTTCGGTGTTTTCAATTTGCCGGCTGATCTGAACGGTCTGGATTTCTTTGTGCTGCCTGAACAAAACCGTTGGGGACTCATGACACGCCGAGACGGGATCTTTGCTGGTCATAAGAGCGTGCAAACGAAAGAATTGTCAGGAGTCGAACTTTATGTGCCGCGGCAAAAGGCGCTGCAAAATCTTTGGGCGGGTCGAATGGAGGAAGGTTCGCTGAGAATCCGAGGAACCTATAACCTGCTCTACAACGCATCTTTATTGGTGAGAAGCGGCGCGCATGTGCTTTGCATCGGAGGAATTCTTCCGGAAGACGATGACGTGATGTTCCTACCGTTGCAGCCGACTCTGGCCACGGAAGTGGCGGTGGCGTGGCCGCCGCTGGCGATCAAGAGTCCGCTTACACAGCTCTTTTTGAAGGCACTGAATGCTGCCATTGGAGCGGATGCGGACAAGGTGACAAGAAAATCTTAGAAAAGGACTTGCATTTTTAATTTTCTTTCGTAAAATACGCATTCTTCGACGCGCAATGCGACGGAGACAAAAGAAAAATCAGATGTGCGCCAGTAGCTCAGTTGGATAGAGTACCTGGCTACGAACCAGGGGGTCGTGGGTTCGAATCCTGCCTGGCGCACCATCAAAAAGGTTGAGGTCTGCAGTCTGCGGACCTTTCTTTTTATCTGTGACTTTTGTAAATCTTTGATTTTATTGGAAAATTCTTTCCAGGGGAAACTTCAGTAAATCCGAAGTCTCTGCTTTTTTGAACTCCGATTGTTTTCCAAGATCACTCCAAATTTGAACGAAAACTGAGGAAAAAAACTCGGTAACGACAGCTCCAGAATAGAAAACGGGGTAACGAAGAATAAATCCGTTTTTTTCCTCAGATCCAATTGCGCAATCCGGCATATACCAGCATCGAAACAATCACGGTTGCGGCCATGTTGCGCGACCACACGGCAACGGCTACGGCGGTGCAGAGTCCTGTGATGGTGACCGGATTGGTCGTCATGAACTGAGGAGCGACGATAGCTGCCATCACGCAGCCCGGAGCGGCTTCCAGAGCACGGCGAAACGCGGGTGAAATTGTGCGGTTACGCAGCAAAAGCCATCCGATCAGACGCGTTGAGTAGGTGGCGCAGAACATGGCAAAAATCGTGAGTGCTTCACGAGCATTGGGCAGAGACCAAATATCGGCAATCGGTGTTTCCATAAGAATTCCTTAGCCGGCTTGGTTTTCTGAATGTTGAGGCAGCAAGGCCGCAAGCACAAGCCCCGTCAGCGTCCCTAAAAGGACGCACCAGTGCAATGCCAGACAGAAACTGCAGACGGCTGAAACAAGACCGCTTGCCGTCAGAGGAAGCGCATTTTTGAATCCCGGCCACATCAATACGATGAGTGTGATGAAGGTAGCGGGAAAGGCCATCGAAAAGCCCCATTGGTTGAGGTCGCCCAGCGTACCGCCCATAAAGGCACCCAGTGCTGTCGAGCATGTCCATGGCAACCAGAAGCCAAGTCCCGTGCCGACATGAAAGGCGTAGCAGAAACATTCGTCTTCCGGAACGCCCGCGGCTTTTCTTTTCGAGATTTCCTGCATGCTCACGGCCCACACTTCGTCGCACATGAGAAAGAAAGCAAAGAGATTTTTGCCGGTGGAAAGTTTTTTGGTATACAGCGACAGTGACATGCCCATCACAATGTGGCGGCTGTTGATAAGCCAAGTCGTAAAGGCAATCACAAGCAACGGGGGAGTCGCTGTCCAAAGAGCGACGGCGGCAAATTCGCTGCCGCCTGCGTAATTGAAGAAGGACATGGCTGCCGCGGTCGGGACGCTCATGCCCTTATGGCAAGCCTGCGCCCCCAGTATGAAGCCCAACGGAAAGAAGCCCAGCCAAAACGGCAGGGCGGCTTTCACGCCGCGAAGGGCATCTTGCAAGGCAGTTCCGGACATACGGTTAGAGAAAAGAAGAGAACGTTCGACAAGGATAAACCTAGCTCGGACGAAATGGCGCAGCGAGACGGACAAAAGTCGAGTGAAAGGCGGAATAATGCAGATTCAATTACAACTTTCAGTCGTTCCTTTTTTCTTTCCCGATGATCCTTTTCCTTCAAGGCGCCTCGCATTCCGGTAAGACAACGTTTGCCAAACATCTAGCAAGGCTCACGGGTGCGAGCGTAGTGTCCCTGGATCCGCTCAAAATGGGCCTGATCAAGTCCGGTAACTCGGATTTTGTGGGGCTCACGCCCGAAGACGATGAAGCGATTGCCGAGCGTCTCTGGCCCATTGTGCGCGAGATGGCACGTGTCGCCGATGAAAACGGTCAGTCGTTGATCATCGAAGGAGTGTCTTTGCCGGTTGTCGAGGCAGGGAGGTTTGCGCATGGATTGGGAAAGAGCCGCGCTGCAGCCTTCGCCATCGTCTTTTCTGAAAAATACATCCGCAACCACTACGAACTTATCTGTCAGAAGGCAAGCGCATCCGAACGTCGTGTGCATCAGGATCCTCCGGCACTGATCGATTTGTTGTCCGACCATGCCTCGATTCGAAGCGATGCCATAAATAACGGCTGGACGCTGCTAGAAATCGATTCCCCGGACGTGTGGGAGCGAAAGATTGGCCGACAGCAGGACTTTCCCGCGGAAATTCTCAAGGCGCTGGCCGCATAATCAACGGAGTTTGTTCGGCGTCAAAGTGCAAAAGAGCAAAGAATCTTCGGCGCGGCGTATAGTGAAGAGCATGTCTTTCGTCGCCGACTTGGTTCTCAAAATCCATGAGCAACGATCTTTGGTTCTTTGCCTTCGTGGCCTTTGTGGCCTGTGTGACGCCGGGTGCCGGCGTGCTCTACACCGTTACATCCTCGTTTAGACTGGGAAAAAGCGGAGCTTGGGCGGCGCCGTTGGGCAACTGCACCGGCATCATTGCGATGTCAATTGTTTCGGCTACCGGTCTGGGGGCTGTCATTCAGGCGACTCCTACGCTTTTCTACGGACTTCAGGCCGTCGGTGCGTTGATGTTGGTTTGGTTCGGGTGGAAGAACTGGAAGGCCAAGCCCATTAATCTGACAGCAGCCGGAAACAATCCCGCGGTGGAAGACAAGGTGCGTTCGCATAATCTTCGCTCGGCATACGTCGGTGCGATGCTGTTGCAGACCACAAATCCCATGCTGATCGTGTTCCTGCTCTCGCTGCTGCCGCAGTTCATTACGCCGCAGCACGACTATGTTTCCCGCATGACGACGCTGATCAGCATCTTCGCGGCCGTGGGCCTCTCCGTTCATCTTGGCTACGGCTTCGTGGCGACCATCGCTTCACATCATTTGCAAAACAAGAAGTTTCTCTTCTGGGTCAACAAGGTGAGCGCCGTGTTGTTCTGGCTCTTGGCTATCGGCGTTTTCTGGTCGCTATTCACCATGCCCCAGTCGGCGTGATGAAATCGAAACGAAAAAAACTTAAACAATCTGTTACTTGCTCCTGATGGAGCCTGGTTCAGTTTAAAAAAATTCCGTATATCACAAAGCACCAAATCTGCCGTACGCCTTTTGACGCTTATACATTTTGGGCGCATCACAAATGTATTCGTTTGCTCAGTCAGGCACTCTACGGTTCGTTCGACTCCCAGGGTGCTTTTTTTCTTTCGGAACTCCACTTTTCGTTCAGGTGAAATCTTAAAAAAGGCGTGAAATGATGGCTTCCGTTGCTTTTTTTCGGAAAACTCAAGCGCTGTTGATTTTTGAATTTTGATGAACCTTTTCTTTTTTCTGAGGAAAGAACAATTTTGGCGAACCGAAGAGCTTTACAGTCGGCAGTGCCAAAGAATAGCCAAATTGCGGAGCGCAATAGCTCCGAGAATGATTGCAGATGAGCTCAGAAAAATTTAGCCAATGATGGGGGTATTCCCGTAATATAAGGGATAATACCTATATCAGTTTGTAACCTTATGAATGAGAATGTTTCTCATTCTCTTATCAAGGTTGCAAATCAAATGTTTTTTCAACATCTCATAACCCGTCCAAGCAATGTTCTACCTGTTTCGGCAGCCGCTACACTTGCACTTTTTTCGTCTTTTTCCGTTGCTCAAGAGGCAGATAAATCACTTGTCGCATTCGATCCAATCGTTGTGACGGCGACACGTACGGAAAAACCGCTATCCGAAACAGCATCTTCTTTGGCTGTCGTATCCGACAAAGAAATTGAAACTCGTGGCTATCAGTCCATTTCCGAGGCGCTTTTGGAAATTCCCAATGTCACGATTACCTCCCCGGAAAATCCGCTTTTTTCCCGTGTGAGCATCCGCGGTTCGGATGAAAACCAAATCACCTACGTGATTGACGGGGTGCGCCAAGACAACTACACACTATCGGGCAATCGCCCGACAGGCATTTTCATGGATCCAGAGCTTGTCAAACAAATCGAAGTTAAGCATGGCGGCGGTAGTGCTCTGTATGGCAACGGCGGTATCGGTGGGACTCTGGCGGTAACCACAAAGCTTGCGGAGGATTTCTTGGAGGATGGCGAAACGTTCGGTACTAAGGTCAAAACGGGCTACTCGACCACCAATCAAGAATGGATGAGTAGCGCATACGCATTTGGTCGCTGGAATGCACTGGACGTTCTGATGGCCGTCACGCGTCGCAATTCGGGCGACGAAAAGCTCTCCGACGGAGAGCGCAGTAACAACAGTACAGACACCAAGTACACATCACTACTGTTGAAGACCTCCCTGGTGGCGGGGGAAGACGCTCTTTTTTCTCTTGCTTACAACTACGATGACTACGATTCGAGTTGGCTCTACGAAGGTGCGGATCCCATGGATTACGCCTATGAGCAACATCGCATCACGGCGTCAGCTGAATATACAAGCGGGAATTTGTTTGATATACGGGCAAACGTTCAGTACACCAAACAGAATTTCTCGATGGATCAGATATTAGGTAGCTTAGGTGGCATGGGGCAAGGAAACAGCGACTCACTTGAGGCGTGGGCTGCCAATGTCCAAAATACGAGTCGTCTCGAGTTCTTGGGTGCTCATACTCTCACTTACGGTGCCGATATTTCTCATACGGAACAAGACGCGCTCACATACAACCCTTACCATCCGACGCCGTTCCCCGATGCGAGTCGTCCGGACTCCAAGTCGCTAGATTGGGGCGTATTTGTACAAGATGAAATTGCCATTAATGACTATATCTCTGTCATTCCGATGCTACGCTATTCCTACTTTAAGCGTGAGTCATCTAATCCTGATTACAAAGATTTTTCCGACAGCAAAGTCACGCCCGGTATCACGGTATCTGTGACACCAATGAATGGGCTTTCTTTCTGGGCCTCGGCAGTTGAAGGATTCCGCGCTCCGGTGTTGGACGAACTCTACTATTCAGTGGATCTGGGTATGCCTTGGTTGCCGGGCGGCGTCGTGGACGCCAACCCTGATCTAAAGCCGGAAAAATCCTGGAATTACGAAGTTGGTATGAACGCGCTATTTGGCGGACTCATTACCGACCGTGATCAGACGAGCATCAAAGCAGCCTTCTTTTACGATGACGTAGAAGACTTCATCAACATCAATAGCAGCATTGATAACGATGGCATCGAACACTTCCGAGCCGAAAACATAGGTCGTGTTGTGCGCAAGGGCGTGGAACTGACGGGAACTTACGCCATTGATAATTTCAGTGCAACGGCCAGCTATGGTCTGGTACATGTAACGGATAAGGAGACCGATAAACGTGTAACCGGCATTACGCCGCAGTCGGTGAATTTGAAGCTTGACTACAAACTGCCCAAGCAATTCCTGAACACCTGGTACCGGCTCTCTTGGAACGATGCTGCTTCAGGTGACAAGGATAAAAATACAGCTACCACGCGTGTGAATTATGGCTCGTTCGTGACACATTCTTTGGGGCTTACGTGGACGCCGAAAATTCCTAACTTTTGGGACTTTGCTGCGGGCGTGGCCATCGAAAACATCACCGACGAAGAATATCGCTACGTGAACGGATCCTGGGGCTATGGGCGCGGCGTGCGAGTCTGGGTGAGCGGACGCTTCTGATAGCGCATCAGACAAGTCCTTTTCTTTGATGCAATCCTCGTAATGTGGCGGTTTGCGTAAGTTGCAGGATCAGCGCAAACCGTCTTTGCCGCACCTATGCAATATCTAACAAACTTTGATTTACCTGTCTGTCGTCAAGGACTTTGGGGTATTTTGAAGCGGTGGCTTCTTAGCCTGCAAGCTCTGCCTTTATGGGCAGTTTTTGCACTCGTTGCCATGGCAAATGTGGCCAATGTACGGTTTGCCGTTGCTTTAAACGAATGGAACGGTCGCTTTTTTAATGCCTTGCAAAAAGTCGATGCTTCTGCGATCTACGATGCGCTGTTTGACTTTATATGGCTTGCAAGCGCATTGATTCTTCTGCTTGTAATGACGCAGTACATCAAAAATCGATTGCTTTTGAGTCTGCGTCGAGAACTGACGTTTCGTTTGATTGATGTATGGATGTCGCCAACGGCAGCTCACTATCAGCTGCGCGAAAGCGGACGCGAACCCGACAATCCGGACCAACGAATAATCGAGGACTCGCGAGAACTTGTCGGGTTGGCCGTGAATTTGAGTTTAAGTTTTCTTGAGTCTGTTCTCACCATCGGTAGCTTCTCGGTGATTCTCTGGAACCTTTCCGGCTCTGTCCTTGTTTTTGGGATAGAAGTTCCTGGCTACATGTTTTGGGTTTGCCTTGCTTACACCGTATTTGCCACTGTCATCACCCATTGGATCGGTCATCCCCTAAAGCGCCTCAATTACGCCTCACAGGCAAAGGAAGCCGATCTTCGATATGCGTTTATTGAAAAGCGTCGGCATGCTGATGCTATTGCGGGTGCTCAAGGCGAAGCATTTGAAGCGCAGCATTTGAAAGAACGTCTGGAGGCGTTACTCGCTGTTTTAATTGCTTATGTGAAAAAACAACGCGATTTGGATCTCTTCACGGTGGGATTGGGCCAAGTGACACATTTGGCACCTATCTTTTTTTCTCTTCCGGCACTGTTGTCGGGACACATTCAACTTGGAGGCCTTATGCAAATTCGCGGGGCCTTTACCGATGTTGCACGTTCGTTTTCGTGGTTTATTTTTGCCTACGACAACCTGGCAAGCCTCGCCGCCGCTTGGGAGCGTCTTTCACATCTCGTTAGCGGATTGGAAGAGGCTGAAAACCAACGTCGGGAAAACGTGCTGCGCACGAAACTAAAACGTGACGAAAAAAAACGCTTTGTCAGACATGACGCCCTTGTGACCAACCTTGACTTGGAGCTACCCACAACCCCAACTCCGAAGCATATAGAACTGACAGTTTCTGTCGGAGACACGGTTTTTTTGACAGGCTCATCCGGTGTTGGAAAAAGTACGTTTTTGAAAACCGTTGCCGGATTTAAAGCAAATTACACCGGACGCCTAAACCGCAATATCGATCAAAAGCTCTTGTGGTTACCGCAGAAGTCTTATCTTATGAAGGGCACGTTGAGAGACAACCTCACGTATCCTTGTCGAAAAGAAGACTCGCAGAGAACTATCGACGACAGACTTCTTTCAGAACTTTTGGTGTCGTTTGATCTTGGTCACCTTGTCGGGCGTTTAGATGACACATCTGACTGGAGCAACGTGCTATCTGGAGGTGAACAACAACGCATTGTTTTAATCCGAGCACTTTTGACTCGCCCGGACTTACTCCTGATGGATGAAACAACGTCGGCTCTGGATCCGCACGCGGCGATAAAAGCATTTGAATTTCTGCGAAAACGATTGCCGGAAACAGGCATTGTCTTTGTGACGCATCAGGATTGCTTTATCAAAGAACAAAGCCGTCAATTCCGGATCGTCTGAGGCAAAGCAGACACCACATTGATCCCCCGAATAAAAATGAAGCTTAATTACTACACCCCATTTCCCCGTTATGAAAATGCCATCGTCGTGGGAGACACTGCTGCCGAAGCACTTGCCGCACTGCACATCTACACCCGCGGCTTGATCGGAGGCGATATTCCGTCAATGGAAGTGTGGCATCCAACAGAAAAGTTTCTCGAATGTACATCGTGTGCTATGCGTGACCGGCCGCAAATTTTAGATGCAGCAGCCCGCCGCATCGGAGTCGATTACATCCTTTTGGAAGACAATGGACACAAGAATCTCAATCCCGTTGATTTAAAGACAGACCTTGAAAAAGAGGGGTTTAAAGTGAAGGTGCTCAATGTCCAAGGAGAGCCGATTGAAATCTTGGAGCGTGCTGCTGCTCTTTATGGGGAAGACGCACAGCGGCAAGCAGCCCGTATACGGCGGGATTTCGAGGTCCGTTTAGCTCAAGTGGAGTCAGCACCCAAACCGGAGTGTGTGAGCGTTCTTACGCTTTTGGGTATTCGTCATCCTGTTGAAGATGCGGTTTATTGTTTTGCTGCCACTGTGGGTGCTGAGATTACACAGGACGTAATTGAGCGCTTGGGGTGCGTTAACCCAGTGGATGTTTCTGACCGCTTGGAAGATTTCAAAGGGCTTTATCGCCTGAACACCAAACGTCTGTCGGATTTGTTGCTGGTAACAGCCCCGTCAGCTATTGCTCTGTGTGGAGACTCTGCGGCTGCCTTGCAGTTCGTTCATCAGGCTCTTAAAGAAAAACCGGCTCTTTCATCCTGCAAGTCGTTCAGACGCAATGCTCTTTTACCCTTACCTTGGTACTGCCGGCCGATGGGCTGGCGTTTGCCGCGTGTGTTGGAAATCTGGCAAAGATCTTTAAAAGAAGTGAGCGGGCTATAAAAGCTTACTAAACCAAAGGCCTCAGTTCTGAAAGGCAACATTTTCACAGACAAGGCAATTCACAACAGCAAAGAAGACTCCTAGGCTTTAAAAGGTGAAACAATCCGCTTTGTCATTGCAAGCGAATGCTGAGAAACGGCAGGGAATTGTTCGTATTGGCAAACCTATACGCTAGATAAGAGTGAGAAGTTGCCACATTCGTTGGTTCAGCGAGATAAAGCGTCGCAATTGAAATTTTGGAAGTTCGTCAGGTGTGTTCGATCGTGTGGAGCTGGGCGCAGACGTGCAGTCGCTTGACAGATAGTGGCTAACGGGAACCTGGTTTATTGCGGACGATCCAGGTTTTGAATGTAGCATTCAATAGTGACGGTGGATGATCCATCCTAACGGAGACTGCGCAGAAGTTTCGTGTCCAAAATCGCCTGCCCCATATAACAAATGGAAGAGCTAGAACAAGAAAGAGGAAATCTTTAGCCTGAATTTAGCTTTATAGGGAGCATGTGTCAGGTAGTTCAATAAAAAAGGCGCCGCTTCCGACAATGGAGCAGCGCCTTGGAGTAGAGCCTTTTGAAGGCCCGAATTAGAAGCCGGCCTTCTTCAGCCCCTCTTCAATGCGAGCAAGAACGGTCTGCTTGCCAAAGAGCTCCAGCGTCTTATCAATCTGCGGGACTTTGTCAGCACCGCAAACGAGCACGCGAAGCGGAGTGGCAACCGGGCCCATCTTGATGCCCTGGGCTTCCATGACGCTCTTGATGACGCCATAGATTTCAGGAGCCTTGAAGTTTTCAAGGGCTTTAATGCCTTCTACAAAGGCGGCAAGCGCCTTGCGGTTTTCTTCGGTCAAAGCGGCTTGAAGGGCTTCTTCGGTGGGCTCTGCAGGCTTGTAGAAGAAGAGCGCCTGATCGGCCAGCGCTTCGAGCGTTGCGGCACGGGTCTTCAGCAGCGCGCAGACACCGGCCAAATCGGGGCCGCCGTCAACCACGCCGCCGCGCTTTTCAATACGGGCTTTGACGAGTCCGGCCAGACGCTGATCATCGGCTTCCTTCATGTACTGAGCGTTGAGCCATTCGAATTTCTTGAAGTCGATACGGGCGGCAGCCTTGGAAACACCGCGCAGCTCGAACACTTCAGCGAGTTCTTCGCGCGAAAACTTTTCCATATTGCCGTGACCCCAGCCGAGGCGAGCGAGGTAATTGAACACCGCTTCGGGCAAGAAGCCGCGGGCCTCGTATTCCATGACGGATACCGAGCCGTGGCGCTTGGAGAGCTTCTGGCCGTCGGGACCGTTGATGAGCGGCAGGTGTGCAAACACCGGCACTTCAGCGCCCAGAGCGTTGTAGAGGTTGATCTGGCGCGGCGTGTTGTTGATGTGGTCGGCACCGCGGATCACATGGCTCACCTTCATGTCCCAATCGTCGATCACAACGGCAAAGTTGTAGGTGGGAATGCCGTCGCGCATGATGATGAGGTCATCAAGTTCCTTGTTAGCAATGGTGATGCGGCCGTAAACGGCATCGTCCCAGGTCACTTCACCGTCATCGGGATTGCGGAAGCGGATGACGGGTTTAACGCCTTCGGGAATGGGCTTGCCCACGCAATTTTCAGGGCGCCAGCGACCGTCGTAGCGCGGCTTGATACCGGCGGCGCGCTGGGCTTCACGCATGGCGTCGAGCTCTTCGGGGGTGGCGTAGCACTTATATGCCAAACCCTTGGCGAGCATGTCATCGACGACTTCACGGTAGCGTTCCAGACGATCCATCTGATAAATGGGACCTTCGTCGTAGTCGAGATTGAGCCACTTCATTGAATCGAGAATGACTTGCGTGGCTTCTGCTGTAGAGCGCTTCTGATCGGTGTCTTCGATGCGAAGCAGGAATTTGCCGCCGAAATGGCGAGCTACGGCCCAGCAGTAGATGGCGGTACGGGCAGTACCCAGGTGCATCATGCCCGTCGGGGACGGTGCGATGCGAGTACGAATTTCTTTCATGGATCTTCAAAATAAAAAGTCTTTGCGCGAAGGCGCAATCGACACAAATCAGACGAAACGACGCACCGCTGATTTTTTCCGGTGCGTTTGTGTCAGAGACACCGCATTTTAACCGAGTCGTTCAAGGCTTGTTCGAAAAGCGAGTTCGCTTGGCACATGGATGCAATCAAGAAGTCACAACAAAAAGCCGCCCAAACGAGGACGGCTTATTCAAGAAGAGGAACAGAGGTTTCGTTCAGAAGACAGGAACCACGCCGCCCTTATAGGTGTTGATCATATAGTCCTTGACCTTGGGACTCGTGAGCGCCTTTACGAGAGCCTGTACGGCTGGGTTCTGTTCATCGCCCAAGCGGCAGGCGACAACGACAGCATAGGGACTGTCTTTGTTTTCAAGGTAGATGGAGTCCTTGATCGGATTCAAGCCGACGCCCAGCGCATAGTTGGAGTTGACGATCGCAACGTCAACATCGTCGAGCGTGCGCGGTACCTGTGCGGCTTCCACTTCGGTAAAGCGCAGACGCTTGGGATTGTCGGCAATGTCCAAGGGCGTTGCTGTGGCGCCGGCTCCGTCCTTAAGTTTGATGACGCCCGCGGACTGCAACAGCAGCAACGCGCGGCCGCCGTTGGCAGGATCGTTGGGAATAGAGATGCGCGCGCCCTTGGGCAGGTCGTTTAGAGACTTGACGCGTTTGGAGTAGGCGGCCATCGGCAAAATGTGAATCGGCGCAACGGAGGCGATCTTGAGGCCTCGGCTCTTGACGGCGTCGTCTAAAAAGGGTTTGTGCTGGTAGTAGTTAGCGGTGACTTCTTTGGCGTCAAGGGCGATGTTGGGACTCACGAAGTCGGAGAATTCGACGACCTTGAGGTCGTACCCTTGTGCTTTGAGGTCCGGCGCGACCAAACGGAGAATGTCGCCGTGCGGAACGGGGGTGGCGGCCACGGTGAGTTCGGCCGCGGTGAGACCCGCGGTGAGAAGCGACAACAAGGCCGCGGTCAGAATTTGCTTTTTCACGTCAAATGCTCCCTGAAATGTTCTTATGTTCGGTTTCCCAACTATAACCGAGCATCGGAGTGACTTTGATCTGACAAAGAAGCAATTTGCGCTGTTTTCGGGGTTTTGTTGCGGTATTACCCAGCAATAAAACAAAACCGACGTTGAATCCATGAGGAAACAACGTCGGTTTGTCGGTTCAGCGCTAGGCTGAAGCGCTCAATTAGCAACGCTTGGCGAGTTCTTCAGCCTTGCCGACGTAGGTGGCAGGCGTCAGTTCCATCAGTCGTTCTTTGGCATCGGCCGGAATTTCCAGCGTTCCAATAAATTCACGCATGGTCTGAGCGTCCATATGGCCCTTGCCGCGCGTCAAAGCCTTGAGCTTTTCGTAGGGCTTCGGAACACCGTAGCGGCGCATCACGGTCTGAACGGCTTCGGCGAGCACTTCCCAGGCGCGGTTGATGTCGTCGGCAACAACCTGCTCGTTGAGTTCGAGTTTGCCGAGACCTCGCTCCAGAGCGGCGTAGGCTACAAAGCAATAGCCGAAGGCTACGCCCAGATTGCGCAGCACCGTGGAGTCGGTAAGGTCGCGCTGCCAACGGCTGATCGGCAGCTTGCCGGCGAGATGGTTCAGAAGAGCGTTGGCGATGCCGAGATTGCCTTCGGAGTTCTCAAAGTCAATCGGGTTGACCTTGTGCGGCATCGTGGAGCTGCCGACTTCGCCCTCCTTGAGCTTCTGCTTGAAAAAGCCCATGGAGATGTAGCCCCAGACGTCGCGGTCGAAGTCGATGAGAACCGTGTTGGCGCGTTCGATCTCGTGGAAGAGTTCGGCCATGTAGTCGTGCGGTTCGATCTGGATGGTGTGCGTGTTGAAGGTCACGCCAAGGCGTTCTTCGATCACGCGCTTGCTGTGAGCTTCCCAGTCGTAGTCGGGGTAGGCGATGAGGTGGGCATTGAAGTTACCCACGGCGCCGTTCATCTTGGCGTAGAACTTGACGGCTTCGATCGCTTCGATGATGCGGGTCAGACGAACAGCGACGTTGGCCATTTCCTTGCCGACAGTCGTCGGGCTGGCGGTCTGGCCGTGCGTGCGCGAGAGCATCGGAACGGCGGCCCAGCGGTGCGCAAATTCACGGATGTGATCGCGGATGGCGGTGAGGCGTTCCACGAGAGCCTTGCGGCCTGCGGTGAGCATCAGCGCATGGCTCGTGTTGTTGATGTCTTCGCTCGTGCAAGCGAAGTGCACGAATTCGGAGGCCTTGGCAAGTTCTTCGTCGTGAGCGACCTTTTCCTTGATCCAGTATTCCACGGCCTTGACGTCGTGGTTGGTGCGGGCTTCGATCGTCTTGATCTCTTCGCAGTCGCTTTCCGTGAAGTTGTCGGCCAGGCCGCGCAGGAATGCCTGACCGTGTGCGCTGATCGGAGCGAGTTCTTCAAAACCGGCTTCCGACAAAGCGATCAGCCATTCGACTTCAACGCGCACGCGAGCGTTCATGAAAGCCGATTCGGAGAAAATGCCGCGCAGGACTTCACATTGACGGGCATAACGACCGTCAAGAGGACTCAGGGCGGTAAGAGAGGAAAGTGTCTGCATAGGTGCTTAAATAAAAGAAAAGAGGCGCAAAAAGAATAAGCGCCCGAAGTTTCTGATCAATCCTATTATTTTACCGCGTCCGAGGCCTGTCTTTTCGAGCTTTCGACAAACAGAACCTTTACCGGGATTTGCCTTGTCTTTACGTTTCTTTGCGAGAGCTCGGCGTAAAGTTCACCTTAAGAAAACAGCCGAGCGAGAAAACAAAAAGCTCGCCGGATGACACAGGAAAAAACAGCTGCTTTACGGAAACAGCACTTCCAGAAAGCAGGTGCCTTAACCGAATAAGACACGTTACTTTTTTGAGGTTGATTATGAAAGTGAAGACTCCCCTTGCAGCAGTTGCCTTTGCAGCAATCGCCGGTTTTGCCGGAATGGCTTTTGCCGCTTCGAACACCGCCCCGACCACGACAAATGCACCTTGCGCCGAACAAATGCGTGCCGATTATGCCGAATTGGCTCAGGCCATGAATTTGACCGGCCCGGCCAAGCAGGCGTTCGACAAGTACGTTGCCAGCCGTCAGGACATCGCAAGCAAGCACTATGCCTGGCATGAAGCCAAGAATGGCAAGCGTCCGGCCAATCGTGAAGAAGCGATGCGCTTCCGCGCCGAGCACATGAAAGTTCGTGCCGACATGCTCGAGCAGATTGCTTCGGCTCGAGAAGTTCTCGACAAGAGCCTCACGCCCGAGCAGCAGGCGATGATGGACGAGTATGAACCCCGCTATGGAATGGGGCCGGGTTATGGTCGTGGCATGGGCCCCCGCGCCGGTATGAACGGTCCGCGCCATCACTATCGCGGTCATCGCGGTGACTGGGGTTACGGTCCCGGTTGCGGCGGCTACGGTTACGGACCGGGTTGCGCCGGCGGTCCCGGTTGCGTCTACAACAACGGTCAGCGCTGCGGTGACGGCTGGGGTTGGCACGGTCCGCGTCATGGCTACGGCCAGTACGGCTACGGTCCCGGCTGCCGCTGGTAAAGCTCTAAGTTAGAATCCTTTGCATAGAGGATTTCTGCCCGCACCTCTGACTGCATACGATGCAGCAAACAGGGTGCGGGTTTTTCGTTTGAAGGAGCATTGCCGGTGACAAGAAGGTTCGAAAACGTGAGCCTTTTTGACGATACGCCACCAGTGGCCGGCCCCGTTGTTGCCGAGCCGGCCGATCGGGATCTTGTGCGCACGGCGCAAAAGTTGCCGCGCAGCATCTATCTGGGAACATCAAGCTGGAATTTTCCCGGGTGGAGAGGCATCGTTTGGTCGCATGCCTCCGGTTTGTCACAGCTTTCTCAACAGGGTTTGCCAGCATATTCCAAGTATCCGATTTTCCGAACGGTTGGAATTGACAGAGCTTTCTATCGGCCTTTGCCGCAGAGTGTTTATGCTGGGTTTTCCGATCAGGTGCCCGACGACTTTCGCTTTCTTGTCAAAGCGCCTCAGATTGTCTGCGACAGCGTGACGCGAGATCATACGGGAAAGCCGCTTCATGCCAATCCCGATTATCTCAACGCCGATCGGGCACTCGATGAGTTTGTCTTGCCGGTGCTCGAAGGGTTGGGCTGCAAAGCGGGAGTCCTAGTTTTTGAGATGCCCAATATCCCGCGGCATGCTTTGATTGAGCGGCCAGCGCAGTACGCGGCCATCGCCACGATGGCGAATTTCTTTTCAGAGATCAAATCCAGAATGCCGACGCAGTCCGTGACGCTAGCTGTTGAAATGCGCACACGTGTGCTGCTTACGCCGCGTTGGGTAAAGGAAATGGCAAGTACCGGCGTGCGTCCCGTGTTGTCATTGCATCCGTCCATGCCGAGCATCATGCGTCAAACCGACATGCTGCGGCTTTTTGATGCTCCGGGTGTTGATGTCGGACCTTGGCAGGCCGCCGGAGACATTGTTATTCGCTGGTCGCTTGCGGCCGGCGGAACGTATATGGGACTCAAGCGCGATTGGGCGCCCTTTAACAGGATTCAACAGGAAGACATTGTCGCTCGAGAAGGCATCGTGTGGCTGTTGAAACTTGCCAAAGCCTCCGGCGTGAGAGCGTTCGTCGTGGCCAACAACAAAGCCGAAGGCTGTGCGCCGCTTACCATGCGCGCCATTGCCGAAAGTTTGACCGGTACCTAGCAAAAAGCGAAGCCGGAGTAACCGTACTTCGCTTCAAAGAGTTAATGACGAGGACCGCCGCCGGGACCGCCCGGACCTCCGCCGCCTGGCCCAGGGCCTCCGGGACCACCTGCTGGCCCACCACCGGGACCGCCGGCGCCAGTAATGTGCGTCTCTTTTCCATATGTTCTCCCTTGCTTGAAACACAGGAGGTATCGGCTCTTGTAAAGAGGATACCAAGTTGATTTTACGGGCAAAATTGGCCTGTTTACATGACCGGCCCAGTCAAATTGACCAGAGAGAATGCGCCGTACAGGTATCAGTCAAACCGCTGAAGCAAGCACAGGGAACCCGGAGAAGAGGAAGAAGGCAGGGGCGGCAAGGCCGGAGACGGTCGGGTCGCGATAAGCCCGAAGGGGCGAGTCGATAAACCTCGCCGAGGATGAGAGTGAAATGCTGAAAGAAGAGGCGCCGTTGGAATCGAATGAACCGTTGGGCGCTTGATTGACCTCACGGAGCAATCCGTGAGTGCTCAGATCGAAGAAATGTCAAAAGGCGTGCGGTAGATTTGGCGCTTTTTGATAAACGGCGCAACAAATAAATGAAGCGCCAGGCTTCGTTTGTGTCCGGAATGCGAAGTTTTGACACGAGTACCGGACTCGGCAGATACGGTGTTTGTCCCAGACCATGACCAGTTCGCTCGTCGATGCTCAACGGCATGAACTCAAGCGGAATGAGGCGCCCTGCAAGTGATTCAGAGATGCCTTTCATCAGCGCGAATTTTTGTGAGCCTGTTGCCCAGATTTGGCCTGTTTCTGGACGACCGTTGACTTCGGCCTTCATCAAGATTGGGAATGTTGAACTTCTGATTTTATCCGCACTCTATCTCAACGTCCGTTGATACTAATTCAGGTCGAATCAGTACCAAACGCTCAGAGGGGCTTCCCCTGTTTCGGGAGCAAAGGTTACGCCTTCCGCGGGAGTGCCGATCGTGATCCAGGCAACGAGTTTCTCGGAGGGGGCTTTGCAGAAAGCCGCCTGAAGAACGGGACTTTCAAGGACGGATCCCGAAAGGGTGATTGCTCCGAATCCTTGAACTTTGAGAGCCAAAAGGAATTGCTCCAGGGCCGCGCCGGCTGAAATCAGGGATTCCGTTGTATTGCCGTTGGCAGAAACGTTCACCACGAAGGCGACAAGCAAAGGCCCTTTGAAGGCTTTGCTGGCAGCGCGTTCCTGTTTTTCTTGATCGGCGCCCTGCATGGCGGCTGCACTGCGAAAGAGTTCGGCTAATTTGTCGCGCTTGATGTCTGGAATAACGACGAAACGGCAGGGAAAATCGTCGCCGTGCACCGGGGCGCGCAAAGCGGCGCGGGCAGCTGTCTCGATCTGATCTTTCGTCGGAAACGGCAACGTAAGGTATTTGGGCTTGAGGCTGCGGCGAGTGAGCAGAGCGTTCAGAACATCGTTTGCCATGTCAAATCAAACATTAGGAAAAAAAACGATTCGATTGTAGTCCGCTGAACGGAACACTGATACGGGTCTCTGAACCAATTGTTCAGACCGGCAGTTCGGCAATGGTTTCGGAACCGGGTAGCAGCAGTTTCAGTGTTGCCTGATGTTCCTTGGCTCCCGCGACGAAATAGGCACAAGAGGCAGAGTCTTCATCATTGAGCAATCCCAAGCTCCGCAAGCGAGCACGTGTTACAAGTGCAACGGGTTTGCCCGGTTCCAGAAGTTCCGCTTCCGGCCCCATGATTTCCGAGATTGCTTCGGAAAGAAACGGGTAGTGCGTACAGCCGAGCACGAGTTTGTCTGCACCCGCAGCCTTGATGGGCGTCAGGTATTTGAGAAGAAGTTCTCGCGTGGTTTCGCTGTTGAAGTCTCCGCGCTCCACGCACTCCATCAATCCGGGAGCGGCTACGGTCACCACTTTGACGTTGCCCGCAAAGCGCTTTAAGAGTGACAGGTAGCGTGCGCTTTCCGTCGTTCTGCGGGTGGCGATAACGCCAATGACACCTGTGCGGGTATGAGCAGCGGCAGGCTTTACCGCCGGTTCGATGCCGATGATCGGTACCGAAAGCTCCCGGCGCAGAATGTCTGCGGCTGCAGCGGTTGCGGTATTGCAGGCCAAAACAATAGCTTTGGCCCGTTTCTCCAGAAGAAAGTGGACGATGGCACGCGTTCGCTCCACGATGAAACTTTCAGGCTTGTCACCCCAGGGCGTGTGAGCGCAATCGGCGCAGTAGAGAAACTGCTCGTTGGGCAGTTCCTCGCGAAGCGCTTTCAAAACCGAGAGTCCTCCCAGACCGGAATCGAGAACACCGATCGGATCGCGTGCCGAAGACATGATTTCTATGGCTTAGTCTTGTCGGCAGCGGCGCGGCCGAGGCGGTCGTTGACGGCTGCCCAGGCGGGGGCTGAGGGCGGCGCCTGCACCAGGATTCTCTTGGCACCACAGGCGTCTAGATCGTGCATGGCTGCGTAAAGGATGTGAGCGTAACCTGCGACGTCAGCAGGAGCTACGATGCAACGGCGAGCTTTGGCTTGCACTTTTTGCGCCAATTCGCTTTGGCCGCACATCAAAAAGGCGGTCTCTTCGAGAGCAATCTCTGCGAGATTCGCTTCCAGCTCGTGCATGGGCACAATCTGAAGTTTCGTTTGCGGTGCATAGTGGCTCTTGAGTCGCCCGGAGACGCGCGGCGCGTTTTCACCGGCGTCAAGCACTTCAAAGCCGAGCTTTTCGGAGAGCATGGCGGCGGTCACGGCGCCGTGACGCAAGATGGTTGGCCTTTCCGAGGTGAGGTTCACAATGGTCGACTCCACGCCGACTTCACATTCACCGCCGTCGAGGATCATATCGAGTTTGCCTTCGGGTTTGACACCCAGATCATCGGCCACGTGCTTGGCGTTGGTCGGAGAAATGCGACCGAACGTGTTGGCCGAAGGCGCCGTCACGGCTTTGTGCGTGGCGCCGGCAAAGCGCTTCAAAAGCGCGCGCATTACCGGGTGAGAAGGGCAGCGGATGGCCACGGTGTCCTGACCGCCGGTGACGGCGTCGTTGACACGATCGCTTTTCTTGAAGACTAGCGTAAGAGGCCCCGGCCAGAATGCATCCGTGAGCGTCTTGGTGTACTCGGGAATTTCCGAAACCCAGGCCGATAATGCCTCAAAGCCCGTCACGTGTACGATCAGCGGATGATCGGCAGGACGCCCCTTGGCAGTAAAGGTGCTGCGCACGGCCGTTGGGTTGTCGGCGTCAGCCGCCAAGCCGTAGACGGTTTCCGTCGGGACGGCAACGAGCCCTCCGGCCGAAAGGATCTGCGCGGCCTTTTCAATATCCTCAAGTGTCTTTTCAGAAAGCGTGGTTTCGGTGGCCATCTTGTGTCTTCTCCGTTACAGCGGTTCGGGCAGACCCAGAACGGCAGCGGCACGCTTGGCGCGCGCAAGCGCTTCCTTTTCAGTGGCGCCGAGTATCGTAACGTGGCCCATTTTACGAGCTCGACGCGCTTCGGCTTTGCCGTAGAGATGCAACTTGACGCCTTCGATTTTGAGAAGTTCTGCCCAGTTGGGTTCGCGGTGATTGTCGTTTTCGTCAAACCACAGGTCGCCCAGAAGGTTGAGCATCACGCCGTGGCACAGCGCCGACGTGTCACCCAACGGCAGCCCCGTCATCGCGCGGACTTGCTGTTCAAACTGGCTGGTAACAGCCGCTTCGATCGTGACGTGACCGGAATTGTGAGGACGAGGGGCCATTTCGTTGGCCGAGACTGTGCCGTCGGTGAGCACGAAAAATTCGATGCACAAAACGCCCTTGTATTGAAGCGTTTCGGCAATGCGTGCGGCGTAGTCGCGCACCTTTTGACTCACCTCGTCAGAGACGCGGGCCGGGAAAACAGTCGTCGCGAGAATGCCGTTGCGGTGCACGTTTTCAAACAAGGGGAACGTGACGGTCTGACCGGTGAGCGAGCGCACGACGATTACTGAGACTTCTTTTGCAAGCGAGAGCTTCTTTTCGAGGATGCACACGCGGTTGCCGAGTTCTGCGAAAGCTGCCTTGGTTTCGGCGATATTGTTGACGCTTCTCTGGCCCTTGCCGTCGTAGCCCATGCGGGCGGTTTTCAGAATTGCAGGGAAAAGCGATGCGTCCAAGGAGTCTGCGTCGTCGGCAGATAACAACGCGGCGTGGGGTGCCACGGGAACGCCCGCAACGCTTTCCAAGAAGGTCTTTTCATCGATGCGATCCTGAGCGATTGCCACGGCGTGCGAGGACGGAGCCGTAACGCAGGCGCCGTCGGCTGCCAAGGCGCTCAGCACTTCGGCGGGCACGTTTTCAAACTCGGTGGTGACGGCCGCCGTCGTTTGACGCAGCTCTTCAATGGCCTTCTTGTCGGTATAGGCGGCGTCAATGTGAAAGGCGCTCACCTCCGAAGCGGGGCATTCGCCCTTTTCGAGCACTTTGACTTTGTAGCCCATGCTTGCGGCGGCTTGCGCAAACATGCGGCCGAGCTGACCGCCGCCGAGAAGACCGAGAACGGAGCCGGGGGGAAGAGGGAAATTGGCTTGCATACAAACGATGGCAGTGAAAAGAGTTTGATTAGAGAGCGGGCAAAGTCATGTTGCGGGCTTTTTCGTTCTGCGCCTTACGGAAGGCCTGCAGTTTGGTGTAAAGCGCCTCATCGGTGACCGCAAGGATGCTCACGGCGTAGAGCGCGGCATTGGCGGCGCCGGCTTCACCGATTGCAAATGTTGCCACGGGAACGCCCTTGGGCATCTGAACGATCGAAAGAAGGCTGTCTTCGCCGCGCAGGTACTTGGAAGGAACGGGAACGCCCAGAACGGGAACGACGCATTTGGCAGCGATCATGCCCGGAAGGTGAGCAGCTCCGCCCGCACCGGCGATGATGCACTTGATGCCGCGTTCCTTGGCGGTTTCGGCGTATTCGAACATCTCGTCGGGCATGCGGTGGGCGCTCACGACGCGGGCTTCATAGGCAACGCCCATGTCCTTGAGAACAAGAGCGGCATTCTGCATCACGGCCCAGTCGGAGTCCGAGCCCATCACGATGCCCACAACGGGCTTTTGCGCAGTGTTTTCAGTCATGACAAAAATTCTTTCGAGATCAATAAAGCAAAGGTGCGCTCAGGCTTTGGCAAGCCCGGGCGCACGATCAAAGACGGTTAAAAAATCCGGATATCGAAATTATTCAACATCTTTACCGGAGAGCTTCACCAGCGCTTCGCGGTACTTGGCAGCCGTCTTTTCGATGATTTCAGCGGGCGGCACCGGAGCGGGCGGCGTCTTGTCCCACGTCTGAGTTTCAAGCCAGTCGCGGATGAACTGCTTGTCGTAAGAGGGGGGCGACATGCCGACTTCGTAGCTTTCGGCCGGCCAGAAGCGCGAGCTGTCGGGCGTGAGGACTTCGTCCATGAGGCACACCTGACCGTTTTCGTCCAGACCGAATTCAAACTTCGTGTCGGCAATGATGATGCCCTTCGTGGCGGCGAAGTCGGCGGCCTTCTTGTAGAGCGAGATCGTGAGGTCGCGCAACTGCGTGGCAATCGATTCGCCGTAGAGCTCGACGACCTTTTCAAAGCTGATGTTTTCGTCGTGAGTGCCCACTTCGGCTTTGGCTGCCGGCGTGAAGATCGGTTCGGGCAGCTTTTCGGCCTGCTTGAGACCTTCGGGCAGTTTGATGCCGCACACGCAGCCGGTGGCCTGGTAATCCTTCCAGCCGCCGCCGATGATGTAACCGCGGGCAACGCATTCGATGAGGATGGGCTTTAAGCGCTTGACGACCATGGCACGGCCGCGGACCTGTTCGCGCTCATCTTCGGCGACGACCGTTTCGGGATCGATGCCGGTGAGCTGCGTGGGCATGCCTTCGGCAAGTTTTTCAAACCAGAAGTTGGTCAAAGCCGTGAGCACCTTGCCCTTCTTGGGAATCGGTACGGAAAGGATGACGTCAAAGGCGCTGATGCGGTCGGTGGCGATCATCAAGAGCTTGTCTTCGCCGACGGCATAGCACTCACGCACTTTGCCGCGGTAGACCAGAGGAAGGCTCTTGATGGAGGTCTGCATGATATCGGGCATGTCCGATTGTCTCCGTCAAGGAAAATGAAAATCGACGCACGGTGATCGCGAGCTTGAAGTCGCATCCAAGCCCGTGGAATGAACCGCACTGTAGCCGCTTAATTTTAAGCGCAAAGCGCTCTTCTCGCTTACACAAAAGTGCGCATTCGCTCAGTTTTTCTTTTTTTCAGGTAAAAGCTTCGAAATTCCTTTGACAAGACTGCCGACCAAAACGGCCGAAATCAGTGTGCCTTCGCGGATGCCGACAATTTCATTCAAAACGAAAAAGCCCAAAACGGCGGCCGACAAAACGAGAAAGCAGTCGAAAAACACCTTGATGCTTCCGAAGGCTTTCCGAGTCACCACAGAAATGGCGAGCACGGCACCTTCGCCCGGCTGAACCAAAGTTTTAGACCTCACTTGAAGAAAGATGCCAGCCGCAAGCCATACATTTCCGATCAAACTCATGCAAAGTCCCGTGAACCAGGACATCGGAGCAAAAGGCTTGACGAGAGCCATGCTGAGGTCTATGAAAGCGCCGAAAACCAGCACGGCTGGAATTTGCAGGATATTCCACTTGGGCATGGCTTTTCCAAGCAGCACCGCTTCAATCAAATAGAACAGAAGATTGATGAGAAACGTGGTGGTGCCGAAGGAAAGACCGGTAATGGCGGTCAGCGTCCACGGAACCGAACTGATCGGTGTGGTGCCCAAACCCGACGTCGTCGTCAGCGCGATACCGAAAGAGGCACAAGCCGTGCCGAACAGCAACATAAAAATGCGAAACGGCAGATGCTTTCGATTGGACTGTGAGGTGGCGTTTGTGTCGGTTGAATTCTGGTTGTTGATGGTCAAAGTTAGTTGCTCCGTTTGCGCCGCATTGTACGGCGAAGCTCACTCTGTTCTGTTGACACATTTAGTCGGATCAATCCGACTCGGTTTGTTCCGACTAAGTTAAGCACTCATTCAAATGCGAGATCTTGTGACATTGCGATCGTGTTGTGATTGGATGTTTCGTTAATCGTGCGGATACGTGCGTATGAAACCAACTGCATAAAACCTTGTAGGAGGAATTCAATAATAAATTTGGGTTAAATCAGGCCTTTGGCAATTAGCTTGCCAAGCAACCAATTCCTTTATTGCGGCATTCTTTATCTTCGATACAGTAAGAAAACTTGGCCCGGAAAGCCAGATAAAACAACGATTCGGAGCCTTCCTCGGGGCCGAAAAAAAGCTTTCCAGTGCCGGAACAAAAAAACTCGAACAAAAGGGAGAACTCCATGGCTAGTTCGCAAGCCGTGCGGCAGGAGGCTGCCTCAAAAGGCCTGTATCGTCCGGATGCCGAGCACGACGCCTGCGGTGTCGGCTTTGTGGCCAATATCAAGGGACATGTATCGCACAAGATCATTGAAGATGCTTTGCTCATCCTTCACAATCTTGATCATCGCGGCGCCGTCGGTGCCGATCCCCTGTGCGGTGACGGTGCGGGCATTCTGATTCAGATTCCGGATGCGTTTTATCGTGAAGAAATGGCAGCGCTCGGAGTCAAACTTCCGGCGCCCGGCGACTATGGCGTCGGCATGATCTTTCTGCCGAGGGAACCCGCCTCCCGCCAAGCCTGCGAGCAGGAGCTCGAACGCATGGTCAAAAAGGAAGGCCAGGTGGTGCTCGGCTGGCGCGACGTGCCCGTGGATCAAACGATGGAAATGAGCCCGACGGTGCGGGCCTCCGAACCCGTCATTCGTCAGATCTTTATCGGTCGCGGTCCCGACGTGATGGTTCAGGATGCCCTCGAGCGCAAGCTTTATGTGATTCGCAAGAGTGCTTCGCATCGAATCCAGTCACTGAAACTCAAACACGGCGGCGAGTATTTCGTACCCTCGATGAGTACGCGCACCGTGGTCTACAAAGGTTTGCTTTTGGCCGATCAGGTCGGACGCTACTACAGGGATTTGCAAAACCCTGCTTGCAAGAGCGCCGTTGCCGTCGTGCATCAGCGTTTTTCCACCAATACGTTTCCGGCCTGGGCCTTGGCTCATCCGTATCGCTACATCGCACACAACGGCGAAATCAATACCGTCAAGGGAAATTACAACTGGATTCGCGCTCGGGAAAACGTTTGGAAGTCGGCCGTTTTAGGTGACGACGTCAAAAAGCTCGTGCCGCTCATCTATGAAGGACAATCCGATACGGCGAGTTTGGACAACGCCGTTGAGCTGCTCGTGATGGCGGGCTATTCGCTGCCGCAGGCCATGATGATGCTGGTGCCGGAGGCGTGGGAACGCTCTGAGACGATGGACGCTGATCGGCAGGCGTTCTACGCCTATCATGCTCCGATGATGGAAGCCTGGGACGGCCCGGCGGCGTTGGTCTTTACGAATGGCGTACAGATCGGTGCCATGCTCGATCGCAACGGTCTGCGGCCGGCGCGCTACATCGAAACGGAAGACGACACGGTGGTGTTGGCCTCTGAAGTGGGCGTATTGCCTATTCCGGAAGGACGCGTCCGCCGCAAATGGCGCATCGAGCCGGGCAAAATGCTCTTTATCGATACGGTGCAGGGCCGCATCATTTCCGACGAAGAAATCAAGAATCAGGTGGCGCTCGACAAGCCTTATCGTGAGTGGGTGGAGCGACTCAATCTGCGTTTGGCAGATCTCAGCGCCGATGAAGAGTCAATTGATCAAGCGCCGATGCCCGACGACCGATTGACAGAGCTGCAGCGCGTCTTCGGAATGACTCAGGAAGACGTAGACGTCGTTCTGATGCCGATGGCAACCAAGGGAATGGAGCCCACCGGGTCTATGGGAAACGACGCGGCTCTTCCGGTTCTTTCTCAAAAAACGCAGTCGTTTTTTGCCTACTTCAAACAGCTCTTTGCGCAGGTCACCAATCCGCCGATCGACCCGATCCGCGAAGAGTTGGTGACAAGCCTCATGAGTTTCATCGGCCCCAAGCCCAATCTCCTGGATGTCAACAACGTCAACCCGCCGCGGCGAATTGAAATTTTTCAGCCGGTGCTTGTTGAAAACGATATGGCCAAACTGCGCACGATTGACGAGCACACGGCAGGAAAATTCCGCAGTTTCGAGATTGACATCACTTACCCGGCCGCCTGGGGCGACAGCGGCGTGGAAGCGCATCTGGCAAGTCTTTGCGCGCAGGCTGTCGACGCGATCGGAGAGGGCTACAACATCCTTATTCTGAGTGACGAAAACGTGAGCCGCGAGCGCGTGGCCGTTCCGGTTCTTTTGGCTTTAAGCGCGCTGCATCAGCATCTCATCCGGGAAGGATTACGCACCAATACAGGTCTGATTGTGCACTCGGGGGCGGTTTTCGAGACGCATGACTTTGCGCTGCTTTTGGGATACGGTGCCGAAGCTGTGCATCCGTACCTGAGTTTGGCACTGATCCGCAAGGCGGCTCCCTTGGCAGGGCTTTCGCCTGAAGATGCGGTGTCGCATTACGTCAAGGCCGTCGGCAAGGGACTAACCAAAGTAATGGCCAAGATGGGCATCTGCACGGTCATGAGCTACCGCGGAGCCCGCATCTTTGAAGCCGTCGGCCTTAACAGCGAGTTTGTGGACCGTTATTTTCACGGCACACCGTCCAAAATCGAAGGTTTGGGGTTGTTTGACGTCATGCGGGAGGCGGTTAAGCGGCACGACGCGGCCTACGCCAAACGCATGCCGATCAAGGCGCAATTGGATTCAGGCGGCCAATACGCTTGGCGTGCCGACGGCGAAGAGCATATGTGGACGCCCGAGGCGATCGTCAAACTGCAGAGAGCGGCTCGTCAGAAGAACTATCAGACCTACAAGGAGTACGCCTCAATCATCAACGATCAGAGCCGTCGGCAGATGACGCTGCGCGGTTTGTTGCGTTTTAAGACGGAAAACTGCACCCCGGTTCCGATTGACGAGGTGGAACCCGCCAAGGACATCGTCAAGCGTTTTGCGACGGGTGCGATGAGCATGGGCTCCATTTCTGCGGAGGCTCATGCAACGCTTGCCGTTGCCATGAACCGCATCGGCGGCAAGAGCAACACAGGCGAAGGAGGTGAAGACCCGAAACGCTATGAGGCCGAACTCAAGGCAGGTCACTCCGTGGTTAAAAAAGGCATGACGGTTGCCGATGTTCTCGGACACGACCGCATTGTGGCCGACATCAAGCTCGAAGACGGCGACAGTTTGCGCTCGCGCATCAAACAAGTGGCAAGCGGACGGTTCGGCGTTACCGAGCAGTATTTAGCAAGTGCCGATCAGATTCAAATCAAGATGGCACAAGGCGCCAAACCCGGTGAAGGCGGACAGCTACCGGGGCACAAAGTGACCGAGTACATCGCTGAACTGCGCTATTCGGTGCCCGGTGTGGGGTTGATTTCTCCGCCGCCTCACCACGACATCTATTCGATTGAGGATTTGGCTCAGCTTATCTATGACCTCAAGTGTGCCAACGGGAAAGCGGATATTTCGGTGAAACTCGTCAGCGAAACGGGCGTGGGCACGGTCGCCGCGGGTGTGGCCAAAGCCAAGGCCGACCATATTGTCATTGCCGGACACGACGGCGGTACGGGAGCCAGCCCTGTTTCCTCCGTCAAGCACGCAGGCAGTTGCTGGGAAGTTGGGTTAGCGGAAACGCAGCAGACGCTTGTCGTCAACAAGCTGCGCGAGCGAGTGGTGCTGCAGGTTGACGGTCAGATCAAGACCGGGCGCGATGTGGTGATCGGGGCCATGCTCGGTGCGGATGAATTCGGCTTTGCCACGGCGCCGTTGGTGGTCGAAGGCTGCCTGATGATGCGTCAGTGCCATCTCAACACATGCCCGGTGGGAATCGCCACGCAGGATCCTCAACTGAGAAAGCGCTTCAAAGGACAGCCTTCTCATGTTGTCAACTATTTCTTCTTCGTGGCCGAAGAGGTGCGCGAAATCATGGCGCAGCTGGGTGTTCGACGGTTTGAAGAGTTGATCGGACGCAGCGACCTTTTGGTACAGCGAGATGACATTGACAACTGGAAGGCCGAAGGCGTCGATCTTGCCCGCGTGCTATATCGGCCGCAAAGCCAGCCCGAGGAATGGCGCCATCGTTTGTCTCAAAGGCACGATCTCGAAAAAAGCCTCGACGCACGGATTCTTGCCGACATCGGACCGCATATCAAGGCAGGGAAGGCGGTTCGGAAGACCTATGCCATCGGCAACATCAACCGTACGGTGGGTACGCAGATTGCGCACGCGATCGTTGAGCAGTATGGCGCACGGGGGCTAGCCGACGATACGGTGCACCTGACGTTCAAGGGGACAGCCGGTCAATCCTTCGGAGCGTTTGCGGTGCCCGGCATGACGATGGTACTAGAGGGCGACGCCAATGACTATGTCGGCAAGGGACTTTCGGGCGGCCGCATCATCGTGAGGTCCGGCGTTGATTTTCACGGCAAGAGTCAGGAAAACATCATCGCCGGCAACACGACGCTTTATGGTGCGACTTCGGGCGAAGCCTATTTCAACGGTGTTGCGGGCGAGCGCTTTGCGGTGCGTTTGTCGGGAGCGAGTGCCGTTGTGGAAGGTACGGGTGATCACGGCTGTGAGTACATGACAGGCGGCACCGTGGTGGTGCTTGGCAAAACAGGGCGAAATTTTGCCTCCGGGATGTCGGGCGGCGTCGCTTATGTGTTTGATGCCGACGGCGACTTTGAGTCGCACTGCAACACGTCCATGGTCTCACTTGAACGAGTCGTTGCAAAATCTGAGCAGCGTCGCTCGAGCGATTCCCGTACCTGGCATCTCGGTGTGACGGATGAAGAGCTATTAAAGGATCTCATTGAGCGCCATGCGAGGTTTACGGGTTCCAAGCTAGCGGCCGAACTGCTCGCACATTGGAGCAACGCCCGGGCGCGGTTCGTGAAAGTGATGCCGCTTCAGTACAAAGAAGCGCTTTTGGCCGGTGCCGGTCGATAACCGTGGGAGAGAAAAATGACCGAACAAAAGAACACCTCGACCGAAAGCCTGCAACGCATTGAACTCGGACACCAAAGCGTTCAAGAACGCATCAAGCACTTCGGCGACTTCACGATCGCACTCACGGATGACGAAATCCATCGGCAGTCTCTGCGCTGTTTGCATTGCGGCACGCCGTTTTGCTCGGCAAGTTGCCCGTTGCACAACCGTCCTGTGGACTTCAATCGACTGGTTCGTGACGGCAAGTGGCGCGCGGCCTGGGAGTGTCTGAATTCGACGAGCAGTTTCCCGGAATTTACGAGTCGCGTTTGTCCGGCAATCTGCGAAGCGGGCTGCACGCAGTATTACCTTGAAGATGCCGCCGTCGGAATCAAAACCATCGAACGGGCCATCATTGACCGCGCGTGGCTCTCGGGCTGGGTCAAACCTCTCAAACCCTTGCTTAAAACGGGAAAGCGCGTGGCGGTGGTAGGTTCGGGGCCTGCGGGATTGGCTTGCGCTCAGCAATTGGCACGAGCCGGACACAAAGTGACGGTGTACGAGAAAAATGATAAAGCGGGCGGCCTGTTGCGCTATGGTATTCCGGACTTCAAACTGCCTAAGGACCTTATCGATCGGCGCATCGAGCAGATGCAGGCCGAAGGCGTCACCTTCAAACTTAGTACCGCAATTGGTGCCAGAGCGTTTGCGCAAGGCGTGTTTTCCCAAGCGCAAAAGACAGTATCGGCAGACAAACTCAAGCGCGATTGCGACGCTGTTGTTCTGGCGTGCGGCTCCGAGATTCCGCGAGATCTTAACGTGCCGGGAAGAGAAGCCAAGGGGGTGCATTTCGCGCTGGAACTTTTGATCGGACAAAACCGTGTCGTCTCGGGCGAACTTGATGAAACGCCGATTTCATGCAAAGACCGCAAGGTAGTCATCATCGGAGGCGGCGATACCGGCAGCGACTGCGTGGGCATTGCGCGACGCCAGGGAGCGGCGAGCATCGTTCAAATCGATATCGGACCGTGTCCGCCGCAGCAGGAGGATAAGGTTGCCACCTGGCCGGATTGGCCCGTGAAGCTTCGCACCTCATCGTCTCACGAAGAAGGTTGTGAACGATTGTGGGGAATTTCCACCAAGGCGATTTTGGTGAACGATGCCGGAGAAGTGCGAGGACTGCACTGCGTGAAAGTGACGAGGGATCCGGTCACAAAAAAATTCACGGAAACCGTCGGCTCGGACTTTGAGATCGCGGCCGATCGCGTGTTTTTGGCGATGGGTTTTGTGCAACCGGCTCAGGAACTTCTTGAGGCCTTAGGGATCGAACGCGATGCCCGGGGAAACGCACTGGCCGGTATTGAGTCAGCTGCTTATCCTTTTGCGACTTCAGTGTCCGGCGTGTTTGCCTGCGGGGATGTCAGAAGCGGACAGTCGCTTGTGGTGCGGGCAATGAGCGAGGGGAGACGCTGTGCACGTGCCGTGGATCTCTATCTAATGGGATCCACTGAAATGCCAGCTTTTCGCGCGTAGGAGTCGGAGACTGCCGAGATGGACAAAACTCGGCAGTTTCTCCACACTTTTCTTAGTGCGCCATCAGCGGCGAGACGAAAGCGTCCCACAGCAGTACGCACCACACGAAGATGCAGAACGTGAGTGCAAAGAGCACGGCACAGCTGCCGGCATCCTTGGCGTACTTGCTCATCGGATGAATTTCCGGCCCGATGCGGTCGATGGCGGCTTCCACGGCGGAATTCAGAAGTTCTGTCACGAGCAGAAACACGAGCGCGAAGACGGCAAAGAGCTTGAGCGTGAAGGCTGCCGGGATGAAAAAGAGGGCGACGAGTCCGACAACGGACAGAATGGATTCCTGCCGGAAAGCTTCTTCGGTTCGGAAGGCTTTGGCAAAGCCGTCGCGCGAGTAACGTGTGGCATTGATGAGGCGCCTAATGCCGGTTTTGCCTTTTAAGTCGCGTGCATCCTGAGGCATAGCAAAATTTCCTGCGTCAAAAGAGCGTCAAAAAATTGCGGCCGGGGAACTCAATTCCACGGCCGCAAAACTGTGGCGTAAAAACCGAATTACTGAACCTTCTGAGCCAGTTCGCCGGCATCGTACTTGGCGGCCATCACAGAGAGCGAAAGAGGCTTGATGCGAGCGCCCTGACCTTCGCAGCCGAATTCAAGATAGCGGGTCTTGCACAGCTCGTAAGCGGCCTGACGGGCCTTCTTGAGGTATTCGCGCGGATCAAACTTTTCAGGGTGTTCGACGAGGAAGCGGCGAATCGCAGCCGTCATTGCCAGACGAATGTCGGTGTCGATGTTGACCTTGCGCACGCCGTGCTTGATGGCTTCCTGAATTTCGGAAACGGGCACGCCGTAGGTTTCACGCATATTGCCGCCGAATTCGCGGATTTCTGCGAGGTATTCCTGCGGCACCGAGCTTGAGCCGTGCATCACAAGGTGCGTGTTCGGAAGACGTTCGTGAATTTCTTTGACGCGCTGAATCGAGAGAATTTCACCGGTGGGCTTACGCGTGAACTTATAGGCGCCGTGGCTCGTGCCGATGGCAATTGCCAGAGCGTCAAGCTGCGTTTCGCGCACGAACTCCGCGGCCTGATCGGGGTCGGTGAGAAGCTGTTCGCGCGACATGGTAGCGTCCGTGCCGTGACCGTCTTCCTTGTCGCCCTTCATGGTTTCCAAAGAACCCAGGCAGCCCAATTCGCCTTCAACGGACACGCCGATGCAGTGGGCGTTTTCAACCACTCGGCGGGTGACGTCAACATTGTATTCGTAGGAGGAAATCGTCTTGCCGTCGCTCATGAGCGAGCCGTCCATCATCACGGACGTAAAGCCCATGCGCATGGCGATCTGGCAGACAGCCGGGCTCTGACCATGGTCCTGGTGCATGCACACCGGCACATCGGGCCAGCTTTCCACAGCGGCTTCAATGATGTGGCGAAGGAAAGCCTCACCGGCATACTTGCGGGCGCCGGCGCTAGCCTGCATGATGACCGGAGCGCCGACTTCGGCGGCAGCTGTCATGATGGCCTGAACTTGTTCAATGTTGTTGACGTTGAAGGCGGGAACGCCGTAACCGTTTTCCGCTGCATGATCAAGCAGCTGGCGCATGCTCACTAATGCCATGTCGTATTTGTCCTAAATTGTGGCGTGCCCTTAAAAGGAAAGGGCATCGCAAAACAAGCGTTTCCTAATAAACGCTCCATGGAGTTTGGGAAGCATTCTAGCAAGAGAGGATTTCGAACTTACGGAAAATTTGCAATCCGTCACGAGCCGACTGCTCAAATGCTTTCTGGTTTTTTCCGTCAAACTTTTCGTGCGTGCGCGGCGTGTCCATGGGCAAGCGAATCGGCAACACGAACTTTGGAGACCCAAAGTGCAATGATCGAAAGCGTGATGCCGGCCAAGCACAGACCTACGGCCGTACACATCCAGAAGCCTTCGGCACGTAACGGTTGACCGAAGATGAGCGTGCCGTCAAAGGCAAAATAGTATCCGCCTCCTAAGCCCACGCCCCAGAGCATCACACCGTAGATGATCATCGGCAACATCGTGACACGATAGCCTCGCAGCGCAAAATTGGAAACTGTCTGTGCGGCATCGGTGATGTGGTAAATCATGCCGAAAACAAGCAGAGAAGCGGCAAGCGAGGTCACAGCCGTTTCTTTGGAATAGAGCCCCAGCAGGAAGTTTTGACCGAAATACATAAAGGCGACCGAACAGGCGGCAATGCCCAAAGCAACCTTAAGGCCGCGAACGGTGATTTCACGAGCGGCTTTCGGACTGCCGGCTCCAAGTGACTGACTCACCATCACGCACACGGCAATCGCGATTGAAAGCGGGATTTGGTAAAGCGTTGCCGTGATGTTGCCGACGATCTGATGGGCCGAGACATCTGTCGTGCCCAGGCGTGAGATGAAGATCGCCATGAGCGTAAAGGAGCTCACTTCAAAAAAGATCGATAGGCCGATGGGAATGCCTAACTTGAGCTGCGTGAGTACGGCTTTGATCTGCGGCCAGAAAAAGCGTTCGGCGCGCATCTTGTCGTAGAAGGCGTCCTTTTTGTAGATGACGATGTAGCAGATGAGCGCCAGCCATGCGTCGACAGCAAGCGACAACCCGGCACCCGCTCCGCCCAGAGCGGGAAAACCGAGCCATCCGTACATGAAGATGCAGTTGAGCGGAATCTTGCAGGCGAGCATCAAAAGGCTCACGTACATCGTCACGCGAGGGCGGCTCACCGCCGCATTCAGAGCAATGAAGCTTCGGGAGACGATGGACGCGAAAATACCCGGCGCGGAAAAGACGAGAAAGAGCGAGGTCATGCGAGCGACTTCGCCTGAGACCCCGCCGAATTTCGTCCAAAAATCCGTTTGCAGCAACAATACGCAGCCGATGATGCCCAGCAGAATTGCCAGCCACAGGTTTTGAGAAAGTTCAAAGCCGATTGCTTTGTAATTGCGTGCGCCGTAGTGGTGACCGACGATGGGGGAGAGCCCCTGCAAAATGCCCACCAGTCCGAAAAGAACCATGACGGACGTCGCACCGCCCAAAGCGACGACGGCAAGGTGCTCTTTGCCGAGGTTGCCGGTCATCAAGGTGTCGATTGTGGCTGCGCCCATCAACGCCAGATTGGCGATGAAGATCGGGGCGGAGAGTTTGGCAAGCGCCCCGAGGCTGACATCGGGCTCGGCGGCGTGGTGCGGAACGATTTCAGGGGTTTTGTCGTTGGTTTTGACGGCTTCGCTCATACGAAAAAAGACTCGAGGAATGGCAATCCGGGCGAAAGGAGGCGCCTTCGGGAGACACCTCAAACCTTCGGCGTCGATATCCCACAGGTTGAATCGACGTTCGGATTGCTGTGCAGAGGATTCTACGCAGAATTGCTTAGAAGACGTGGATTTTTGCGAAGAAAATGCCTCGCGGACTAAAATGCTATCAAAAGAATTACTATCTTTAAAAATAGTAATTTTCGTGATAGTAAATTTTTTCGGAATCCAAGTATGTATACATTCATCGGTCGAGACAAAGAACTTTGCACGCTGCAGACGGCCTACGAATCGGATCGCTCCGAGCTGGTCGTAGTCTACGGACGCCGCCGCATCGGAAAGACCGCGTTGCTGACGCAATTTTGCAAGGACAAAGCTGGCGTCTACTTTGCCGCCAAACGACAGGACGATGCGGGTCAACGGCAGGATTTCAACGAAACGATGAAACGGGCCGGTGCGCCGGTTTCCAGAATGCTCGAGACGCTGCCCAATTGGGAGGCCGGTTTCCGTCAGTTGGCGGCGTTACCAGGAAGCGGCAAGAAGGTGATGGTGCTCGATGAGTTTCCGTATATGGCTGAAGGTAATCCGACGTTGCCATCGCTTTTGCAGCATCTGTGGGATCACGAGCTGCAGTCGGCAAATGTGATGATCGTTCTGTGTGGCAGTGCGCTCTCTTTCATGGAAAAAGAAGTGCTTTCCGAAAAAAGCCCGCTTTTTGGGCGCGCTACGCGCACCGTCAAGGTTGATCAGATGCTCTTTGACGATGTGCGTCAATTTTTTCCTCAGTACGACGCGGCTGATGCCGTTCTTGCTTATTCCGTACTGGGCGGAACGCCGTACGCGCTGAACTGTTTTGATCCGAACCGTTCGGTCGAAGAAAACATACGCGAGCAATTGCTCTCGCCAAGCGGCCGACTGTGGGATTATCCGACGCAGCTTATCGCGCAGGAGTGTCGGGAGCCCGGGCGCTTCAACGACATCCTGAGGACAGTAGCCACAGGAAGCCATCGATTTTCCGAGATTGCATCAAAGACGGTTATTCAGTCGCCCAATCTGCCGCGCTACTTGCGCTCGCTTGCCGAGATGGGTTTTGTTGAGCGATCGTTTCCTGCCGATCAAAGTTTTAAGGAGAAGGCCAACAGTCAGCGAGGGTTATACGACATTGCGGACAATTTGGTAGCGTTCTGGTACCGCTATGTCTGGCCCAATTTCAGCGTTTTGAACATGGGAGGCGCTGAACTCGTCTGGAAGCATCAGGTTGCTCCCAGGCTCAACGAAATCGCATCCTTTCCTTTTGAGGAAGTCTGCCGGCAGTATTTGGAGAAGCTCAATCTCAAGGAGAAGTTACCTTTTGCCGCGAGCCGCATCGGTCGCTGGTGGGATAAAAACGAGGAGGTTGATATTCTCGCGGTTCCGTTAGAAGGCCGCGCGCGGCTATTTGGCGAGTGCAAGTTCCGGCAGTCGGAATTTGCGCTCGGTGACTATGTGAGGCTCAAAAAGAAGGCGCAAGCAGTGCCGCACGAACAAGCGCACTACGTTCTGTTTTCCAAGTCAGGATTTGCGCCCGGCCTGAAACTTTTGGCTCAGGATCCAAACGAACATCTGACGCTCGTGACTTTGGACGAGGTTGCCGACAGCGTGGAGAAGAGCTTTAGCTGAGCCGGCAAGATCATTGCGGCATCAATCTTCGAGCCCGACCAGGTCGTCGACGCCGCGGTGGGCAACCGGCTCGATGCGGTGCAGGCCCGGGTTTTCGTGGCTGTATGCTTGGCCGCTTACAATGGCGCGCAAACCTTCGAAGTCCATGATCTGAACGTGCTTTTGATTGACGATGATCAGGTTGTCGTGCGAGAAGCGGCTCAGAACGCGGCTCACCGTTTCGAGTTTGAGGCCTAAGTAGGAGCCGATTTCGGCTCGCGTCATGCGCAACACAAATTCGCTGCGGGAGTAGCCGCGCTGCTCGAAACGCTGCGAGAGATTGAGGATAAAGGCAGCCAGACGCTCTTCGGCATGCATCGAACCCAACAGCAGCATCACGCCGTTTTGGCGCACGATTTCCATGGCAAGCAACTTTTGGAAGTGCTGGCTCATGGAGAACATGTTTTGCGTAACTTCAAGAAGCTTGTCGTAAGGAAGGATGCACACTTCCGTGTCTTCAAGTGCGATCAGATCGCTCGAGTAGACCATGCCGGCCAGGCCGTCGAGACCGACGATGTCGCCCGACATATGAAAGCTCGTGACTTGTTCGCGACCGTCGGAACTGGTGACGGCGCTCTTGAGAAATCCCAGACGGATGGCATAGAGCGCATCAAAGCGGTCGCCCGCGCGATAAAGCGCCTCACCTCGGCGCACACGCTTTCGGGTGCTCACCAACTCTTCAAGCCGTTCGATTTCTTTGAGGGTGAGGCCGAGAGGCAGGCACAATTCGCGCAGGTTGCAGTTGGAGCACGCCACTCGAAGCGTTGCCATGTTGATCGTGGGGTTGTTGAGCATAAGAGTCGATCGCAAACAAAACGGCCCGGGTCGTCAGCCCACGGCAAAGACGCCTTGCTGCTTATGCGGAAATCGGATCGGGCGAGGCGGAAAGCAAATTTCGGACTTGAAAGGGCGTGCAATGCTAATGAAAGAATAATCTCCAGCGTTTACACTGCCGCCAGCATCCGAAGCCCGTCCGCAAGGATGGCCGACAACCGAAGACCGCCGGCAGCCAGGTGAACTTTGCCCCTAAGAGCAGAGCCGATTCAGGCCGGCAGTAAACTGTCGTCGAAACTTTTGATTGTTATCAAAAGTTTCGTGAATTGCTGAATCATAACAGGTAAGTTTGCGTTTTGTCATAGAAATTTCCGAGGTTTCTCAATATGGATTTCGACCCCACACGTGCCGGCGTAGAGCTGCCCGATGAAGCTCTTTTGAAGAAATTCGATGTTCCCGCACCGCGCTACACGTCCTATCCGACGGCCGACCGATTCCATGGCCGCATCACGCCTGAGGATTACCAGGCGGCGCTTGCCCGCCGCGAAAAGGCAGCCAAGCCCGCCAAGCTTTCGCTTTACTGCCATATTCCGTTTTGCAACGACGTTTGCTTTTACTGCGGCTGCAACAAGATCGTCACGCGAGATCATTCGCGTTCTGCCGCCTACATCAAGACGCTCTTGAAGGAAGCCGATCTTGCCAAAGAACATCTCACGGGAATTAAAACGCTCGAGCAGCTGCACTGGGGCGGCGGCACGCCGACCTTTTTGAACGACGACGAAATCCTCGAACTGATGGCCGGTCTCAATGCACGCTTTCCGTTTGAGGAAGGCGGCGAATTTTCGATCGAGGTCGATCCGCGTAGCTGCCCTCCGACCAAGATCAAGACGCTTCGCAAGGCGGGCTTCAACCGCATGAGCCTGGGCGTGCAGGACTTCAATCCGGACGTGCAGAAAGCCGTCAATCGCATTCAGCCTTTCGAGATGACCAAGGAAGTGCTCGAAAGCGCTCGAGCCGAAGGGTTCGGCTCGATTAACATGGACCTTATCTACGGTTTGCCGCGTCAGACGCGCGCGACATTTGCCCGCACGATCGAACAGGTGATTGAGCTTTCGCCCGATCGCATCGCTCTTTATCACTACGCGCACCTGCCCAACATCTTCAAGCCTCAGCGCCGCATCATTCCTGCGGAACTGCCCGGAGCGGCCGAACGCGTCAACATCATGTTCGACGCGATCAAGACGCTCACGAGCCATGGCTACCGCTACATCGGCATGGATCACTTCGCCAAGGAAACCGATGAGCTCTCGATTGCTCAGGTCAACGGCACCATCCAGCGCAACTTCCAGGGCTACTCCACGCGAGCCGAGTGCGACATGGTGGCCTTGGGACCGAGCTCGATTTCGTTCGTCGACGGCCTCTACGCCTGCAACCCTCGCGAAATCGAACCTTGGAGCGAAGCGATCGAGTCGGGCAAGCTTGCGACCTGCCGCGGCTTTGATCTCAACGACGACGACAAGTTGCGCCGCGCCGTCATCATGACGATCATGTGTCGCTTTGAACTCGACAAGCGGGAAATCGAAGAGGAATTCGGCATCAAGTTCGACGAATATTTCGCCTATGAAATGAAGAAGCTTCAGGCATACGTCAAGCACGAGCTTGCCGAACTCACGGCCGACAAGATCATCGTTTCGCCCAAGGGCAAGATCTTTGTGCGTGCCGTGGCGATGCAGTTTGATCGCTACCTGCGCGAATCTGATCGCGCAGGCGGCTACTCCAAGATCGCCTGACGAAGAAAGATGTGGAGATGGGCCGGTTCCTCCTTTTTGTTCCGAGTCGTTAAACTCTCTTTGAAAAAGGAGGATGGACCATTTTCCGACGCGTTCTTGACGGAGATGATTTCATGCAGAAGTTTTTACCGGTAAAACTTGCGGTGTTAGCTGCCGCAGCTCTGTTGCTTACGGGATGCCCTACGGCACAAAAAGCTCAGGAGGGTGAAGTTCAACAGCAGGCTCAGGCAAGCAAAGGGAAAATCGATACCATTTGTGTCGTTCGGCATCAGAACGCGCAACTGGGTAATGAAAAGCTTGTTAAAGCCATTGAGGCCGGGTTGCAGCACACGGGCGTCAAGACGCGGGTTGTGGAACACAATCAGGTTCCCGCTGACTGCCGGTTGTGTCTCTTTTATGGTGTGACGACGGACGACAAGGTCGCGAAGTCGTTTGATTTCCAGGCGGTGATTGACGGTAAGGCGTTGCAGCGCGGCTCCGGTCCCGTGCAGCCCGACGGCAATATCAAGCTTGAGACGGTGGCACAATATGCCGCCAACTACCTGCAGAGCTTGGTCAATGCGAGTAAGCAAAAGGAAGCTCAGCAAAACGGTTCTGAGCCCTGACAGGCTTTAGCTTGCCGGCTTGCGATTTGTCCCGGAATGAAGTCGCCGCAGGGAGAAGTGTGCGGCGGCTTTTTCTTTAGAAACAGCGCGAGACGAAAACCAAGATCCCAGTCGACGACACAAATGACGCAGAGCACAACTTTTTATTGGTACGACTACGAGACGTTTGGGCTTGATACGGTGCGCGATCGGCCGGCGCAGTTCGCCGGGATGCGTACGACTTTGACCTTTGAGCCGACGGCAGAGGCCGACTTGTTTTATTGCCGTCCTTCAATGGAGTACCTTCCCAACGTGATGGCCTGTGTCCTTACGGGTATCACACCGCAGGAAGCCTCTGACAAGGGGATGGCCGAAGTGGATTTTGCCAAGCGTGTTTTTAAGGAACTCAATACCCCGGCAACCATTTCGGTGGGTTACAACAGCATCGGGTTTGACGACAAGGTCAATCGCTCGCTTTTCTGGCGTAACTTGCTTGATATGTACAGCCATGTCTGGCGCAACGGCTGCTCTCGTTGGGACTTGTACCCGTTTGTGCTTGCCGTCTGGGCGCTTCGCCCTGAGGGCGTCGTCTGGCCCAAGGTACGCAGCAACGATCCCGAAAAGCCCGATCGTCACACTTTTAAGCTTGAAAAACTGACGGCCGCCAACGGAATTGAGCACAGTCACGCGCACGATGCATCAAGCGACGTGGCGGCAACTGTGGCGCTTGCGCGATTTTTGGCTGATAAAAAACAGCGCTTGTGGCAGTGGGCCCTGAACAACAGAAGTAAGCTTAAGATTGCCGAGGCGCTCGATACCGGTCGCCCCTGTTTGTGGGTTGATCCGAGAGCCGGGCAGGAACGCGGTTTTTTGCGTTTTGTGATGCCGGTGGCCCGCAATCCGGAAAACCAAAATGAATACTTCGTTTGGGACTGCAGAGAAAATCCCGAAGAGCTTACGGGACTGGATCCCGAAACAATCGCTCGCCGAGCGTTTGCACCTGCCTCCATGCGGCAAGAGGGGGAAGAGCCTCTGGCCTTGCGGCGTCTTCGCATCAACGAGTGTCCGTTTGTTTGCTCCGATCTGCGTGTGGCGTCGAACTCGGTCTGCGAGCGATTCCGCATCAATCTGCAGACAGTCGTGGATAACGGCGAAAGGCTCACACGCCTGCATGGTTTGATTGAAGGTCCGGTTCTGCAGGCTTGGCAGGTATTTGATGAAAATAATAAAACGCGCTTTGCGACAGAAGGCCCCAAAGATGCGGAAGCGACTCTCTACGACGGTTTTGTAAACGATGCCGATCGTGCGCGTGCCCAAGGACTTTTGAATCTCGACTTTGAAACGATTGCCGAACAGGTCCACGAGGGACGACTGTACTTTGACGACGATCGCTTAAACGAGTTGCTTTTCCGCTTGCGTGCGCGCTGTGCGCCGCAGACCTTGAACGAATCCGAAAAGGAAAAGTGGCTGACCGAATGCCGTAAACGTCTGACGCAGGACGGCGTCGCACCGATGACACTCGAAGCATATTTCGAAGAGATCGATTCCGTGCGTGATCGCTATGAAACGCTCCTAAACGAAGGCAGCATCACGGAAGAACGCTATGAAGCCATTGAAGAGACGCTTTCGGCTTTGTACGACTGGGGCGATCAAGCGGCCGAATACGCTGAGGTGGAAGGTTAACGAAAAGGAGAGGAGCAATGAGTATCAAATGCGCATTTTTGGGACTCGGCGTCATGGGCTATCCCATGGCTGGCCACTTGGTAAAAAAAGGCTTTGATGTGACCGTCTACAACCGCACGACCGTTAAAGCTCAAAAGTGGGCGCAGGAGTATGGTGCGGGCTATAAAGCAACGGCTTTTGAAGCGGTTGAGGATGCCGATTTCGTATTTGCGTGTTTGGGTAACGACGACGATGTGCGAAGCGTCGTGCTCGGAGAACAAGGCGCCTTTGCCGGCATGAAATCTGGAGCCGTCTTCGTGGATCACACGACTGACTCGGCTGATCTCGCTCGTGAGCTTTTTACGGCGTGCAAGGCCCGTGGTTTGGGCTTTCTGGATGCTCCGGTGTCGGGAGGGCAAGCCGGTGCCGTCAACGGCGTTCTCACCGTGATGGTAGGCGGAGAGGCCGACGTCTTCGAAAAGGCCAAGCCCGTGATTGACTCATATGCATGCAACGTCACGTATCTCGGTGAGGCCGGTAGCGGGCAGTTAGCCAAAATGGTTAACCAGATTGCCTTGGCAGGAGCCGTGCAAGGGTTGTCGGAAGCGGTTGCGTTTGGTATGAACGCCGGCTTGGACATGAAAAAGGTGCTGAAGGTACTCGAAAAGGGGGCGGCTGGCTCCTGGCAGATGGCCAACCGCGGCGAAACGATGGTGGACGACAAATTCGATTTTGGCTTTGCCATTGACTGGATGCGCAAGGATCTCGGCATTGCGATGGCCGAAGCCAGACGTAACGGTTCATCGCTTCCCGTCACAGCGCTGGTTGATCAGTTCTACGGTGAACTGCAGGCAATGGGGGCGTCGCGAATGGATACCTCTTCGCTGATCAAACGTCTGCCGCGTAAAAAAGCATAGTTGACCGCTGTCTCGTTTCTTTCGGCCCGCTTCGAAGCTTGTTTTCGTTGCGGGCTTTTTGCTGCTCCGAACTAGGTAAAACTGTCTAAACGGTTTGCCTTTTTGTCAAAAAAGCAACGATTTTCGAGTGAATTCTGCTCATCGTTGCGAAATGAGAATAATTCTTATTACAATTCGCAACGATTCAAGACGGTTCGATAGGTCTGGAAAAAACGCTTCTTGCCGTCGCTTCTTTCTACTTTTAAAGAGACAACAAATGACCAAATTCAAGACAACGCTTCTGGCGATGGCGGTGAGCGCCGCCGCCTTCTCGGTTCAGGCAGCTCAGGTTTCGCTATACGGTTCTGTTTCGACGGGGCTGCTCTACAGTAATTCGGCTTCGCTTTCCGGTGGTGTGGATGCACAAGGCAAGGCACTTGATAATCAGCAAAGCGTTGATTCTTTTTCGATGGAAAGCGGTTTCTGGGGCGATTCCATCTGGGGCATTACCGGTGAAGAAGATATCGGCAACGGTTGGACTGTCGGCTTTACGCTCGAAAACGAGTTCGGTTCGGACACGGGGGAAATGGCTTCGGATGGCACGATTTTTGACAGTCAGGCCTATCTGCGCATCGGCAATGACAAAGTCAATTTTGCCTTCGGCAACATCGGCGGTCTGGCAAGTGCCGGCGGCGACTTTGACTTGATCTGCGGATTTGACCCGATGGAAGCCTTTGTGGGCGTCGCCGGTTTGGGGGCGTTTGCTTCCAAGGACTTCGCAAGCGGCAATATGGCTGTGGTCGAAGTGATGCCGATGGAGGGCCTTAAGGTCTCTTTGATGGGAAACACCGGTGATGACGACTCCAGTGAGGCGAAGTGGTCGGATCGGGACCACTACTACGGTTTGGGTGTGTCCTATGAAAACGGTCCGCTGGCGCTGGCGGCGATTGCTGAAATGCGTAAGTATGACAAGAAAGCCGAGCGCAACAATTTGTCAGATAACGACGACTCTTGGACTTTTACGGTGGCCGCTGCTTATGACTTTGAAATAGTTCGTCCGAGCTTCGTGTATCAACACGCCAGCAAGACGCGCGAATTTGCGGCAGGAGAGATCTCTGGCGCTGCTTATAACTTCGACAGCTTCATGCTGGGCGCCACGGCTCCGCTTGGACAGGGCACGCTTCGAGCTTCCGTTCAGTACGTCAAGGGTGAAAACGATGCAGTGTCCGACGAAGAGGGCAGCGCCACAATTCTCGGCCTGGCCTATACCTATGACATGAGCAAGCGTACGACGCTTTATGGCGCTGCGTTCTACTCGGTTGGCGGAGACGGTCTTGACAAAGACCTCGGTACAAACGAGAGGGCGTTCGGTTTGATGGATCGTGCCGAATACAACAGCGTCGGTTTCGGCGTGGGTCTCGTCCACACGTTCTAAGCGCATAACGACGCAATGAAGGTGTAAACCGATTCGCAAATCAAAAAGAGCCGGGGCCATTGATGTCACGGCTCTTTTTGCAAATCTTGAGCGGCGACGAACATTCATTTGATGAGAACGAGAATTACTAATTTTCAAGCTCTCTTGTCGTTTTCTTAGCTGCTAAGCGACATCAGGAAACAAGTGTCAATGTTTGAGGTGCTGATTCATTGTTGAAAATACTGATTGATAACCGTTCTCATTGAGATTGAGAAAAGGTATCATTCGCATTGAATTTATCCATCGTTGATGACTTCGGGTCGCTCGGTGAGCGATTTCGGTGCCACCACAAACGCAAAAGCAATGAACAAAGAACGAACAATTCGCAAGCTCACGCAACTGAAAATCGAAGAACCCGGCATCGTTGCCAAGGTCAAGCTTCCGGCTCCCGAGGCGGCTCGTCTCGATGAACTTGGATTGCATGTGGGCAGTTCGGTTCGCGTGTTAAGCGGTGCGGTCAACGAGAGCATCTTGATTGCCGTCGGAGACAGCCGTATCGGCGTGAACTTTGACGTTGCTCAGAAAATTTACGTGTACTAAGCGCCGCGGATTTGTCAGTAAGAAACTCGCGGCTCGAAACAAGGGACAGGCAAACCATGTTGTTAAAGGAACTTTCCCCCGGAACCAAGGGGACGATTGTCGGCTATGACAAAAGGGCGCCGGAATACCGTCGGCGTTTGCTGATGCTCGGCGCAACACCCGGGACAGCGTTTGAAGTGGTGCGCGTGGCTCCGCTGGGGGATCCGGTGGAGATTCGAGTGCGCGGCAGCTTCATCAGCGTTCGAAAGGACGAAGCCGCCATTATGGAAGTGCGCCTGGATTGAGTTGGGGATTGCAATATGAAAAACATCATCTGTATTGTCGGCAATCCGAATTGCGGCAAGACAACGCTTTTTAATGCCCTGACGGGCTCGAAACAAGAAGTCGGCAACTGGCCGGGCGTAACTGTCGACAAGAAAACCGGCCGTTATAGCTTTGAAGGCAACGACGTAGAGATTGTTGACCTTCCCGGCATTTATTCCATTACGCCGGCTTCGACTTCCGGCGAAGACGAACGCATTGCACGTGACTACATCCTCACGGATGAAGCGCAGGCGGTGATCAACATCGTTGATGCCTCCAACCTGGAACGCAACCTTTATCTGACGGCCCAACTCATCGAAATGCGCGTGCCGATGGTCGTTGCCGTCAATATGCTCGACATTGCCAAGAACCACAAAATTGAGGTGGATCTGAAGGCGCTGCAGCAGGCGCTCGGTTGCCCTGTTGTGGGACTGGTGGCAGCGCGTGAGCAGGGTGTGCGTGAACTGCAAAAAACGGTTGCGGAATTTTTAAAGAATCCTCAATTGCCGCCGATGAACGTTTCTTTCGACGAGCGCATTGAGAAGGCTCGTGAAGCGATTACTCAGGGACTGCGCAAAGAAGGCGTGGAACGTCCCGAATGGTTCGCGTTGCAGCTCGTTGAAGGTGCTCCGGGAATTGAAGACAAGCTTCCCGCCGAAGCCTACGCCAAGGTTAAGAAGATTGTCGATGAGGTGAATGTCGCTTATGACGGCGACGCCGATATCGTGGTTGCCGACGCTCGTTACAGCTTTGTCAACCGCATCACGCAAAAAGCGCTGATTCGTCACGGCGAAATGAGCAATACGATGACCGACAAGATCGATCGGGTGGTACTCAACCGTTGGTTGGGGCTGCCGATCTTCCTGGCGATTATGTACGTGATGTTCCTCTTTACGCAGAATCTCGGCGGCGCTTTTATTGACTTCTTTGACATCACGTTTGCCGGCATCTTTGTCGACGGGTTCGGTCGCCTGCTTGAGGCAGTCGGCACGCCCGAATGGCTTAAGGTCTTGCTCGCCGACGGTATCGGCGGCGGTATTACAACGGTTTCGACCTTTATTCCGCCGATCTTCTTCCTGTTCCTGTTCCTCGCCATGCTTGAGGACTCGGGTTACATGGCTCGTGCCGCGTTCGTGATGGACCGCGTGATGCGCGCGTTGGGTCTGCCCGGCAAAGCCTTCGTACCGTTGATCGTGGGTTTTGGCTGCAACGTGCCTGCCATTATGGCTACCCGTACGATGGATAAGGCAACCGACCGCATCATCACCATCATGATGGCTCCCTTCATGAGCTGCGGCGCCCGCATGCCGGTGTATGTTCTGTTTGCAACGGCGTTCTTCCCGACCAATGGCCAGAATCTGGTGTTCGGCATCTATGTGATCGGCATCATTGCCGCCATCATCACGGGCTTTTTGATCAAGCGCGTGGTGCTGCCCGGTGAAGTTTCCGCCTTCGTGATGGAAATCCCGCCGTACCACATCCCGACGGTCAAGGGCGTCATGATGCGCACGTGGGATCGCTTGAAGGCTTTCCTGAACCGTGCCGGCAAAGTGATTGTTGTGATCTGCGCCGTACTGGGTTTCTTGAACAGCTGGGGTACCGATGGTTCGTTCGGCAATGAGGACTCCGAAAAGTCGGTCCTCTCTGAAATCGGCTACACGATCGCTCCGGTGCTCTCGCCGATGGGCGTGACGCAGGAAAACTGGCCGGCGGCCGTGGGTGTCTTTACCGGCATCTTCGCCAAGGAAGCTGTCGTCGGTACGCTCAACTCGCTCTACGACCAGATGGCTCGCGACAAGAATGCGGAAGCTGCAGGCGAAGGCGCTGCTGCACCCGCTGAAGAAGAAGCTGACGAAGGTTGGTCGCTCGGTGCCATTCTCTCGGAAGCCGGCGGCACGATCGTTGACAATCTGGCTGACCTCGGCAGCGCTCTGACCGATCCGCTCGGCGTCGCCGTTGACGATTTGTCGGATACGGCAGCCGCCGCCGAATCACAGGAAGTGACGGTGACGACAATCGACATGATGCAAAAGCTCTTCGGTTCTCAACTGGCTGCTTTTGCCTACCTGATGCTTGTGCTTCTCTACATGCCTTGCGTAGCGGCAATCGCAGCGGTCTATCGTGAGGCAGGCGCAGCCTGGACGTTGTTCCTGGCGGCCTGGACGACGGTTCTCGGCTACTCGACGGCCACCATCGTCTACCGTGTTGGCACGTTTGCTCAGGATCCGCTCTACGCGACCGTGGCCATTGTGATTTCGCTCGGCCTGCTTGCCTCTCTGTTGGTCTTCATGCGCAACTATGTGAAGAACAATCGCGGCAAGGGTCCGAAGGTGATCCCGATCGCTGTGGCGCAGCCTTCGTAATCAAATAACCGTAAAGCTTCGGAGGACAAAACTCTGAAGCACCTGACTGGCCGCATCCGATACTCAGACCAGAGACTCGTTGTCGGATGCGGCTTTTTCTTGCATGTAACACAAGGACAAAGCATGAGCCTTTTGATGGACATTCAGGATTATTTGCGCCGTTATGGAACGGCTACACAACCGGAACTCGCGCAACAGTTCCGTACCACCTTCGAGATGGTGGAAATGGTGGCGGAGACTTTGAGAACCAAAGGTAAGGTGCGGTTCACGAAAGTACTGCCGGCGTGTGCAAGCGGTGCTTGCTCAGGATCATGCGCCCAGGCACCGAAGCATGAAGAAGGAAAGCGAGTGCCGGTGCGTGTCTATGAGTGGATCGGCACCAAACCCTGACGGAGATTCGGCGCCAACTTGCTACAGCAGATCGTTGAGTAGAGTGGAAGGAGGCGTCTGATGAATCGGATCGAGCCAGTTTTCGTATTTCAACCCCATGTCGGCATAAAGCTCGAAGCCGGCTCGGCGATCGCCGGAGACAAGCACAAAGTTTCGGGAAAGTGCCTGACCGGCAATCAATGCGTCTTGAAACGACAACATACGGCCAAGACGGCGAGAGTGATCGTAAAGCTTGGCGGCAACTTCGGCGTCTTCTTTGGTAAAAGGTTCGATTTGTAAGATCTCAGTTAGTTTCTCGAAACGTTTGTGGTAACGAACGGCTTTTTTTGTCATGGCACCGTCGGGTGTCAATCGATATACGCCGTTCATAATTTCCATCCAACTGATCGAAGATGTGAAGAAAGTAGCGCCAAAGGCAGTCTTTGACCTCAAGAGAAGGTCATTGTCTACAGCTCGGACTGCTTCGATGAGAATGTTGGTGTCCAACAGATACGAGGTCATTTGAAAAGTTCCTTCGGCGTCCACGGTTCGCGGGGTTCAATTTCGAGAGGCTCGAGCTCTTCGCCTTCTTCTCGATTGAGCTGAGCCATTTCGTGCATAAAGAGCTGAAGACTGTTACAGAAGCCTTCGGGTAGGTCGGGCTTTGGCTTGAGGATAATTTCTCCGGTATCCGGATTGCGGCGAATCCAGACTTCTTTGGTGTCGAATCGAAATTCCTTCGGCAGCCGCACGGCCTGGCTACGGCCGGACATGAAAACTTTTGCGGTTTTGCTCATTTTTTTTGTCTAAAAAAGATATATCAATGGGATATATCCAAGTGTAGCAAAGAAGCGCAATGATGTCTCTGCTCAAAGCGGTTTCGCCGTAGAATCCTTCGGTTTTTCTATGTTCATGAGGATTCATCACGATGGCGGGCGGCTTTGCAGATAAAAAGGCACTTGTGCTTTTTTCCGGCGGACAGGATTCCACGACGTGCCTGGCGTGGGCGCTTAAGAACTTCAAGGAAGTGGAAACCGTGGGCTTTGACTACGGACAGCGCCACACGGCCGAGATGACGTGCCGAAAGCGAATACTTGAAACGATCGGCGGCGTGCTGCCATACGCTAACGGGCGCCTTGGGCAGGACCATATGATCGACATGAAGGTTTTGGGCCAGATTTCGGAGTGTTCGCTTACGCGTGAAATCGCAATTGAGTTTGAAAAGGACGGTGTGCCCAATTCTTTTGTCCCTGCCCGCAACCTTTTGTTCTTTACTTTTGCCTCCGCAATTGCTTATCGCCGCGGGGGTTCCGTTTTGGTGGGCGGCATGTGCGAAACCGACTACTCGGGCTACGCCGACTGCCGCGACAATACGCTCAAAAGTCTGCAGGTATCGCTCTCTCTTGGATTGGATCGACAGGTCGTGATCGAAACGCCTCTGATGTGGCTAACCAAAGAAGAAACATGGGAGCTTGCGCATGAACTCGGGGGAGACGCCTTTGTGGAATTCGTGCGCACGCAGACGCATACCTGCTACATGGGCAACCACGATGTGCTCCACGACTGGGGCTACGGCTGTGGGCAATGCCCGGCTTGCAAATTGCGTCAGGCCGGTTGGGAAGCCTGGGCGGCTAAGCACGGTCGTTGATTCCGGTAAAACCATTGGTTGACAGCACATGGCCCGACTTTGAATCGGGCCTTGCTGTAGGTGGGCGTTTTCAGTGATTGCGAAACCGCTGACGGGGATTGACCTCATCGGGGCGCGCTGCTTGAGACAGCGTCCAGCGGGGCTTGGCAGAGAAGCTCCAGCGCTTGGTTGCCGCAGCGAGTTCTTCTGAGCTCATATGTTCAAGGCGCATCATTCCGGCAATGGCAATCATGGCGCCGTTGTCAGTGCAAAGACGCTGAGGTGGGAAGAAAACGCGTGCGCCGCGCTTGCGGCAGGCTTCAATCAGGCTTGCCCGAAGCGTCTTGTTGGCCGAAACGCCGCCCGCGACCACCAACTGCTTGATGCCGGTGGTTTTGATTGCTTTGACGGCCTTGGTAGTAAGCACGTCGGCCACGGCTTCGGTGAAGGCAAGAGCCAAGTCGGAACGAAATTGAGGATCCTCCGGGTTTTCGGCGTCGTTGACGGCGGTGAGCACTGCTGTTTTAAGCCCTGAGAAGCTCATGTCCAATGAGGGCGAATGAAGCATTGGGCGCGGCAGTTCAATCGCGCCGGGCCGTCCGGTTTCGGCAAGCCGCGACACCGCGGGGCCTCCCGGATAACCTTCGCCCAGAAGCTGCGCGGTTTTGTCAAAGGCCTCACCGGCGGCGTCGTCCAATGTTTCACCTAAAAGCTCGTAGCTTCCGAACGCATTGACGCGCATGAATTGCGTGTGCCCGCCGCTCACAAGCAGTGCAATGAACGGAAACTTCGGTGCGGGATCGGCCAAGCAAGCCGAAAGCAGATGTCCTTCGAGATGGTGAACGCCTACAACCGGAACGCCGAGGGCATAGCCGATGGCGTGCGCGACCGACGAACCCACCAAAAGCGCACCCGCTAACCCCGGGCCTTCCGTGACGGCCACGGCTCCGAGTTCTTCTTTTTTGACGTTGGCGCGGGAAAGTACATCGTCAATCAACACCAGCGCACGGCGAATATGGTCGCGGCTGGCGAGTTCCGGCACAACGCCGCCGTAGGCTCGGTGCATATCGATTTGCGTGTGGACGGCGTCTGCCAATAGTCCTTTTTCGCTGTCAATCAGCGCAACGCCGGTTTCGTCGCACGAGCTTTCAATGCCGAGAACTTTCATGTAAAAGAAAAATCAAAAATTGAGAAGTGCCACCATTTTAACGGGAACAGCCACGCTTGGCCTTGCAGCTGGCAAGGCCAACGAAACGCGATCACGCAATCATCAGCGATAAGGAGGCCTCGGGGGCGGAGGAGGCGGCGGACGATGCATCGGAGGCGGCGGCCCCCACATGAAGGGACCCCAGAGCATCATGCGGTCGTTGTAGAAGCGCTCCATTTCAAGTTCGGCCTGAAGCTGCGCTTGACGCTGCTTTGCGAGCTGCAGCGCATGCTGAAGATCTTTTTCAAGATCCGGGGCATCGGTCGGACGCTTCAAGACATAGCGAAACCGTGAATTTTCACCGCAGAGGACGATGGGATTGGGGGAGGATGCCTTGGCGCCCGACGGCCACGTGTAGGTAACGCCCAGAATGCGCGCACAGCCGTCAATATCTCGCGAAGCATCGAGATCATCGTTGGAAAACGAAACCGCAACGGGCGTAACGCCGTACTGTTGTCCGGCAACCGTCGTCACGACGGCTCCCTCGATGTCGCTTTCAAAAACAACCGTTGTGGAACAGCCGGTAAGAATCAGTGCCGAAACCGCAAGCGTAAAGATCGGTGTGCGCATGGCAAACCTCAAACGTGGTGCTTTTGCCATCATTTTACGGACGGCAGGCAAGCAGAAAGGCAAAGATTTGTTGAGGGCTGTTGCCTGTTGATAAGCCGAAGTGTGGATAACGAAGGAGGTTCTTCACAGGTTTTGGGGATAAGTGGGTGCGCAAACAGTGTCGGTCACTGATTTGCAACAATTTTTGTCATGTGCTCAAAAATTAGGCACGTATCAAACCGCAATTTTGAAGGGTATTAAAAACCCGCTTCAGCCGAAACCGAAGCGGGTTGATGCTAATCAGTAAATCTCAGGATGAGATTGTCAGATTAGAACTTGTGGCGCAGACCAACAACGAAGGTATAGGCCGTCGGATCAACATCGGACTTCATAGCGTCCTTATAGTCGATGGAGTCCTGCATGTAGCTGGCAACAACATAAGCATCCGTGCGCTTGGAGAACGGATAGTCGTAGCCCACGGACACGACGTAACGCTGGAATTCGTCGCCGTCCCATGCCTCCTGGCTGTCAGCAGCTTCTGCGTCCACAAAGCCCAGACCTGCCATGATCTTGCCGCCGGCAACCGGGAAGTTGGCAGAAAGGTTCAAACCGTAGCCCTTGATCTTTCCAGCAAACTTGTCATCAACAACTTTGGTAACAAGGCTACCGAACGTCTTGACTTCGTCGAAGTACTGAGCGCCGAAGAACACCTGAGCAACACCGAAGTCGTAGTTGCCGCCAAGGGTGACGGTCAAGCTGTCATCAACATCGCCCAGAGAACCAGTATTCGTAACACCAGTAGCAGCATTCTGCCAGGACTGATAGTTAACGGAGTCAACAGCGATATAGGCATTCAGCGGACCATTGGAGTACTTGGCGCCAATAGCATAGTAACGATCAATGCTGGATTCATTTTCGACACCGCCCTTGATCTCGTTCTTGGAACCATCGTCACCCATGGAGTACTGAGCATACACCGTGAAGCCGGCAAACGTCGGGGTCTGGTAAGCGATCGTGTTGTCCATCACGCCGCCGGTGGAAGCTGTGCTGCCAATTTGGTTGGAGTAGCCGCCCCAATTGGAGGTGCCGAAGGCAGAGAGAACGCCAATCTGAGCCCAGGAGCTGGTACCGCAGTTGATCGAACCGATCTTGCCGAAGGCCAATTTACCGAAGCCGCCCTGAATGAAGAGAGAAGCTTCACGATCAAAGAACGTGTCGTTGTCAGCGCCGGTGTCAGCGGAGAAGCCATTTTCCAGAACGAAGCCAACCGTGAGGCCGTTGCCGAGATCTTCCGTGCCTTTGAAGCCGAAGCGGGAGCCGGACTGCATGCCGGAATTCATGCTAAAGGAGTCGGTAGCATCAGCGGCACCGTCCAGATCAACGTGGCTGTAGGCCAAACCTTCGTCAACGATACCGTAGAGCTGAACATCAGCAGCGAGAGCAGAACCGGCAAAAGCGCCAAGAACGGCAACTGCAGCAAGAGTCTTTTTCATTTTGATTTGTTCCTATAAAGATAGGGGATCTTTTTGATCAAAAAGGCCCGGGATTTAAGCGTTGCAAGCCTGCAAGGAACCGCAACATGCCCGAAGGCCCAATCACCCTTTGTTCCGAAAGGGTGAGGGCATTCTCACTCCGAATTGCGTAACTCTCAAATTCGTAAGCAAGCCTCAAATGGATGTGATGCTTTTTTACAACACATGAAAGGCAAAATTGCGGCTAACGGCCCTGATCTCGCGTTGGCTTCGCATCCTTAATCGAATCAACCAAGGCTTCAGTGCGAAGATTGCTCTGTCCAATCAAAGGAACAAACCATGCCCTACGTCAACATCAAACTCACCGGCGACTCCGAAGCTCCGACGCCGGAACAAAAGGAACAGCTCATCGCAGGGGTTACCAAACTCATCGCCGATGTGCTCGGCAAAGACACGACGCATCTGGTGGTCGTCATTGATGAGGTGCCGATGACCAACTACGGCATCAACGGTAAAACCGTCAAGCAGCTGCGCTCGGAAAAGAAGGCCTAACACTTGAAAACAAGACGGGCGATCCGAAAAGACCGCCCGTCAGGAAGAATTAGCAGGTTTCCTGTTTACAGGAACTGAGCCCCGACAATGCCGGCAATCATCAGCGGGATGTTGTAGGCAATGAAGGTCGGTACGCAAGTGTCCCAAATATGATCATGCTGACCGTCTGCATTAAGACCGCTCGTGGGGCCGAGTGTGGTGTCGGAGGCAGGAGAACCGGCATCACCCAGAGCACCGGCAGCTGACATCAGAAGAATGGTGGCAGGAAGCGAGAAACCCACAGCGGAGCACAGCGGCACATAGATCACAGCCAGGATCGGCACGGTACCAAAAGATGTGCCGATGCCCATCGTCACAATAAGACCGATTCCGGTAATGATGGTGGCAGCCAGAATCTTGTTGGAGTGCAGATAGGGAACGACGCTCTGAATCAGTTCATTAACAGCGCCTGTTTCCTTGAGAATGGCAGCATAACCACCCGCGATGAGCATCACAAAGGCGATAAAACCCATCATGGAAATGCCGCCGGCGATGTGATCGTCCAATTCACGGAAAAGGAAGGCGCGGCCAAGAATCATGACCAGAAGACCGATCAAAGCGGCCAGCGGCAGAGACTGCCAAATGAGCTGAACCACTACGGCCAGAACAATGGCCAGAAGCGTTGCCCAGTGCTTGAGTTCAAACTTCTTGATTTCCTCGGCCTTGGTTTCCATGCCGATGACCGGGCGATCTTCGTAGTGACGCGGTTTACGATAGAGCACAAAGACAGCAATCAGCAGACCGATCAACATGGACGCACCGAGAATCCAGTTGACGGAGGCGACGTCCGACACCGTGGTCTTCATGCCGCTTTGGGTCATGCTGTCAGCCACGATGCCCTGGAAGATCAGACCGAAACCAACGGGCAGCGTGATGTAGGGAGCCTTCAGGCCAAAGCTAAGCGAACAAGCCACCGCTCGGCGGTCAAGCTGCATCTTGTTCATCAGATAGAGCAGCGGCGGAATCAACAGCGGAATGAAGGCAATATGCACCGGCACCACGTTCTGTGACAAGCAGGCAATGGCGGCCAAAACGAGACAGAAAACCGCCGGACGAGACCCCAGATGTTTGGAAATCCAGGAAACAAGCACCTGCATTAAGCCTGTGTGCGCAATGGCAACGGCAAAAGTACCCAACAGAATGTAGGAAAGCGCGGTGGTGGCGTTGGCCGAAAAGCCGTCGGCCAGAAGCGTCATCGTTTTGCCGATGTCAATGCCGCCCGACAGGCCGGCGGTGATGGCCGCAAGGATAAGCGCGACAAGAACGTTGACTTTGACCAGGCAGAGTACGCAAAGTACCAACACCGACAAGATGATGGGGTTAAAGAGCAAGTCCATCAGGGAGCCTCGTTTGGATTTTTGGAAGAGGGGAACCGTGGCGAAGAAAAGCTTGCCAGAGCTTCATTGTTTTAAATTGTTTCAACGGATACTACCGCATTTGATAGTGCCAAGGAAAGAGATTTGGCGCTCTCTACAGCCTTTTGCCTAGAGGTTTTTGTGTTGTAGGAAAGGAGTGAAAGCTCTGGCCCTGAAGTGGTATTGGTGTGTCGAACAGACTTCCATTCGAGGAGCTTGGTAGCTTTATCCGGTAGTTGAATGAAGCCCCCTTTCTGCGAAATCCATACCACTTCACAAAAAAGGCAACAAAAAACCGCGAACCCTTGATTCTCGGGCCTTCGCGGCATTCTCGACATTCAACAGTGTCGCCCGTTTAGTTTAGATGGCGTCCCCATGGGGATTCGAACCCCAGTTCTAACCGTGAGAGGGTCATGTCCTAGGCCTCTAGACGATGGGGACGAGAGGCTTTCATTTGAGAGGCACCATTGTACGACCTGACAAGAAAATTTCAAGTCGTTTTGCGATCAAAAGCCGACCAAACATCGTGTGCTTGATCGGCCTGATTGTTCCGGGAAACCTTGTCAGTGTTTGTCTCGGAAGCTTCCAGACACCAAATTGAATTCAAAGAAACGGCATTCCAACGGACCGTTGAATAGTGGCGTCTTCTTGCTTTCTTTCAGACGCATCTGACGAGGCAGATTGCGGTCGCTCGTAAGAAAGCGTGCTGTCCATCCCGAGAAGTTGTGCTTTAAGTTGTCAGCCACATCCTTCATCATGGATGCTACCGTCGCGCTCTTCGGATTGGACTGTTCACCGTAGGGAGGATTGGCCACAATGAGACCGGCCGGTGCGGGCGGCGTAACCTGACGAGCGTCGCACTGGGTAAACGTAAGGCGTCCGTCGTCAATCAATGCGCCAAGTCCTGCGCGGCGGGCATTCTGTTCTGCCTTGCCGACCACAATGGTGCTGATGTCGCTTGCGGCAATTCTCACTTTTGTGTGCATATTGACGCGAGCTTTGGCTTCCTCAAGTTCTTCTTGCCAAATGTCGCGTTCAAAGCCAGTGAAGTTTTCAAACAGGAACTTGCGCTTAAGACCGGGGGCCACTCCGCAGGCGGCAAGTGCAGCCTCGATGGCAATCGTGCCGGAGCCGCAGAACGGATCCACGAGCGGCGTGTCAGCACTCCAGTCTGCAAGCATCAAAAGACCGGAAGCCAAGTTTTCCTTGAGCGGCGCTTCGCCCTTGTCCGTACGCCAGCCGCGCTTGAAGAGCGCTTCACCGCACAAGTCAAGATAGAACGTGCAGTGCGTGTCGTCGGCAAAAGCAAACACGCGGATTTCAGGATGCGCCGTGTCCACGCTCGGACGTCGATCCATGAAATGCATGAAACGATCGCAAATGCCGTCCTTGATGCGCAAAAGCGTGAAGTCCAGGCTGCGCAAGGGAGAGCGACGGGCATTGATGTCCACGCGAATCGTTGCGTCGGGACCAAACCAGTTTTCCCACTTCGTGCGGCAGGCAAAGTTGTAGATGTCTTCTTCGTCTTGATAGTCCGATACGCCCACGCGCATCAGAATGCGGCTCGCCGTGCGGCAATAAAGGCAAGCACGCTGTGCCATGAGCATCGAGCCGGTGAACGTGACGGCTCCTCGTTGAACGCGAAGGCCGGTGATGCCGATGGCTTCGAGCTCCTGGGCGCACAGCTCTTCAAGCCCCAAGGGCACGACAACATAGAAATGAGTGGGATTTTTCATTGAGATTCGTGGTTTTGCCGCTTGCGCGGGAATCGACTGCCGTCGGATCATGTCCGACGACAACAAAGGTATGAAGTGTTGTTGGTGCGAATTGTAAGGAAGAACGATCGCTTCTGGACAGAAACAATTTTTGTGCACCGATTCTGATCTTCTATGCTCTTCGGTTGGCGGCTCCATTCGTGTCTTGCGTATGATTTCTGTCCGTGTCCGTCATTTTTCCGGATTGTGCCATGCGTTACTTTTGGTCGAAGCTCTTTGCGGTTGCGTGCGTAGCCTGCGGTTGCGCCGTTGCTGTTGCCGCTCCGCTTCACGACGATCGACCGGTGGTGCGTATCGGCTTGGTAGACACTTTTTCGCCGGAGTTTTACATCAATACCTATGCCGCAACGGTTCAATACCTTAAGCGGCAATTGCCACAGTATCGGTTTGAGTCAGTTGAATTTGCCAATGACTCAGCGGTGACGCCTCAAGAAGTTAGCAAGCTGGATTTTCTTGTCAGCAGTGCCGGCACCTTCGGCATCCGTGGGCCGGAGCTCGGCGCCGAGCACATCGTGATTCGCAAACGTTCGGACGTAAACAACGCTTCGAGAAGCGTAGCGGCCGTTTTTGTGACCAGGGCTGACAACGCCCGCATCAATTCGCTGCAAGACATGCGGCACAAGCGTGTGACGGCGACAAATCCTGCTAGCTTCGACGGCTGGCTGATTGCGCAGGACGAATTGGCGCAAGCTGGATTTTCTCCCGAAAACTTCTTTTCTACCGTTCAATTTACTGAATACAACTATCCCGACGTCATCAGCCGGGTTCTCATCGGTCAGGCTGACGTCGGTGTTTTGATGCGCTGCCAGCTTGAGCGCTACGAGCAACAGGGGCTGGTGGCTCCCGGAGCCGTCAAAGTTATCAACGGCAAGGACGAAGCGGACGAACCGTGCCGTCGGTCTTCCGATCTGTACCCGGCAGAAGTCATCGCTGTCTTCCCGCACACGGATCCGGAACTTGCAAAAGCCGTGACGATTGCTCTTTTGCAAATGCCCGAGAACGATTCGGGGGAAGTCAGTTGGGAATGGGTGACCGTTAACGACATGGTCAACATTTCCGGGCTTATGGAGCGTTTGTCGTTGGGAAGCTTCGCCTATCAGCGGGAATTCACGATCGAGGCGCTCGCGCATCGTTATTCCCGAGAACTCATTCTGATTGCAGCGCTGATTGCGGCTACGCTGTTTCATATCTTTCGCGTCGATCGGCTTGTGATGCAGAGAACGCGCGAACTCGTTCAAACGGTGAAAGAGAAAGAAGCATTGCTTGAACGCATGAAACGTACGCAGCAGTATCTACAGCTTTTGGAGCGGAACACCATCGTAAGTCAGCTTTCCAGCCTTTTTGCGCACGAAATGAAGCAGCCGGTCACCAACATCATCAACTACGCTACCGGCTTGGAAATGCTTCGAAAGTCAGGACGCGACAACACGGCAGCCGTTGATCAGGCTTTGACGGCAATCAATGATCAGGCGCATCGAATGGCTCAAATTGTGGATCGTGTGCGGGCCTATGCTAAACACGAGCCGCAGACGAAGTCCGAATGCCTACTCTCGGACATCGTCAGCACGATGCTGGAAAACTTCCGCATGGCTCAGAAGTCGGTGAGCTCCATCGTCGTGGACGTGCCCAACACGATTCGTGTCTCGGCCGAACCCGTGGCGCTGGAATTGTTGCTTCTGAATCTGGTGCGCAATGCGGAGCGAGCTGCTGCTGCCGGTCCGTCTCCTCAGGTATTCATTGTGGCCAGAACCGAGGAGTACACGGTTCGAGTGACCGTGTCGGATAACGGACCTCGCGTTCCGGAAAGCCTGTTTGGGCAGCTTGGCCGAATCGGAGGAGTGCAGAGTTCGCAGGGGCTTGGCATGGGCCTGGCAATTGCCAAAGGCATAGCGGAAAACCACAACGGACATCTGGAATTTTCGCGTTCCAAGGACGGAGGCTTGGCCGTGACGCTGGTGATGACAACCATAACCGAAGAGGAGAACACCCGTGGCGAGAAACCTTCTGCCTGATCTCATTCGCATCGTGGACGATGATCCTTCGGTGTGCGCATCGCTTACGTTCATTCTGCAAATTGCCGGATTTGACGTGGTGTCCTACAACAGTGCCGATCAGTTTCTGGAGCAGGCGACGGATCTGCGGCCCGGGTGCGTCCTGCTGGACGTCAAAATGCCGGGCAAAAGCGGTCTGGAGCTGTTTTGTGAGATTCGCCGCCGGGGAATGCTTCTGCCCGTTATCTTTCTGAGCGGACACGGAGATATTGAGATGGCTGTGCAGGCGCTGCATGACGGAGCGTTTGATTTTTTGGTCAAACCGGCCGAACCCGAGCGTCTGATTGAAAAGGTGCAAAAAGCGGTTGAGCATGGGAAAGAGCTCAGAAGTCAGGCTCGTGAACAGAAGGAGCTCGACGCTTTAATGGCGCGTCTGACGCCGACGGAACTGGAAGTGGCGCAACTGATGGCAAAAGGACTTGACGTCAAGACCATTGCGCAGGTGCAGGAAGTGAGCGAACAGGCAGTCAAAGCACATCGCTCGTCGATCTACCAGAAACTTGATGCCATCAATCCGGTGGAAGTTGCCGGCGTGGTCAACGATTGGTTGAGGAACCGAAAATGACTTCGCGTCGTAGGCTTTTGCAGGGGCTGGCTTTGACTTCCTTGGCGCCGAGAATGGTTGCGGCCGCCGTACTGGAAAACTGGACGCAGACCTTTGAGGTCATTGTGGTGGGAGGCGGCGGAGCCGGCCTTGCAGCATCCGTTGCCGCCGCTCAGAACGGTGCTTCGGTTTGTCTGATTGAAAAGTTACCGCTTTTGGGAGGAGACACGCTGCGAAGTACCGGTTACTTTTCGTGCGTGGAGCCCAGACGCCAGAAGCTCAACGGCATAAAGGATTCGCTGGACTTGCACTACCGGCAAACGATGGAAGCGGGAGGCAATCTGGGTAATCCGAAAGTGGTGCGAAAAATGATCGAGGAAGCGCCGCGTACTGTTGCCTGGCTTGAAGAATGCGGCGTTCTCTTTCACGACATGGTCTACGAAATCTACGGTTCGGACTACAGACGTTGTCTGAAGCCATTGTTGCCTCGTGGTTCGGCCTACGTGCGTGCTTTAAGTCAGCGTGCGATGGCTCTCGGCGTCAAGATCATGCTCGAGACAAAGCTTGTTGACGTTCACCTGAACGAAACAGGGCGGGCTGTCGGCGTCTTGGTGCAGTCAAACGCAGGTCTTGTGATTTCACTTCGTGCAAACAAGGGCATCGTTCTTGCCTGCGGCGGGTTCGGTGCCAATGCCGAATTGGTGGCTCGCTATGCGCCTCAATTGGCAGGTCTTCCGACGGATAATTCGCCGGGCTCGACAGGTGATGTCATTTACCTGGCCGACAAGCTCGGCCTTGCTTTGGAAGGGCTTCCGTTCGTTGAATGCGTTGCCGGCAATCCGCCGGGGCGCAAAACCCACGCAAGACTGTTTTTGCCAGCAGATTTCATTTTGATCAACGAAAACGGTAAACGGTTTGTTGAGGAGGATGCACTGCGAGCCGTTTTAACCCAGGCAATTCTGCAACAGCCCAACCGCCGTTGCTTTACTGTGTTTGACAAACAGGGCGTCGAACATCTCGACCCTATCTCTCAGAAGGGGCTTTATCAAGCGTTAGTTGCTGATGAGGCCTTCTGTGCCGATACTCTCGATGAGCTGGCTCAATTGATGCGAGTTCCGGTGGATCGTTTTAAGGCGGAATTGGAGAACTACAACAAGGAAGCACTTGCGGAGAAAAAGACGGGAGACAAAGTTCCGCGACGTTTCAACAAATGCTCCCGCGTTGGTTGTACGCCGTTGACGGAACCACCCTATTGGGCTTATGAAGTCGGTTTAACGGTGCACTACACGCCCGGCGGCTTGTCGGTCAACGAGAACGGGCAGGTATTGAGAACGGACGGAAAGCCGATTGAAGGTCTTTGGGCTGCCGGCGAGGTGACAGGCAGCGTGCATGGGGCTAACCGTTTGGGCGGCAACGGTTTGGCCGATGCGCTCACGTTCGGCCGTTTGGTCGGAAGCGAGATTGCCAAAGCGAAATGAAGAATTTTTGATTTTCCTCCGATCGGTCGTAAAAAGCAATAGACGTACGTTTATGTTCTTCGCTTCTTTTGTTTCCTAAGATGACGACAGCAATAAGCGGCAAGAGGCCCCGAAAACCCCTTGCTCGGTCGCAACAACAAGAGGAGAGAAGGAATCATGACCGAAGTTCTCAATTCCCGCCGTACTTTCTTGAAAACGGCTGCGCTCGGCGGCGCAGCAATGATCGGTGCAGGCGCTGCCGCATCGGCTCAGGCTGCTCCCAAGAAGATTGCTGAATCGACCTACGACTTCGTGATCGTCGGTGCCGGCTGCGGCGGTTTGGTTTGCGCTATCCGCGCCGCACAGAATGGCTTGAAGCCCATTCTGATTGAAAAGATGGGTTCTCCTGCCGGCAACACCGTTTATGCCGCAGGCTTCATGCTTGGTGTTCATACCAAGGCGCAGCAGGCAAAGAACGCCAATGCCGGTGACTCGAGCGAAAAGTTCTATGAAGACATGATGAAGGTCTCGCAGGGTAAGGGCGACAAGGCGCTGACCCGGTATGTGGCCGAACATGCCGACGACATGATGAACTGGATGATGGACTACGTTGGTGTGAAGTTCGCTGCCGGCATGAAGCTTGTGTACCCGATGCTCGAACGCGCTCACCTGCCTCTGGGCGAAGCCAAGCCGGGCGGCAAGCAGCTTGCCAACGTTCTGATGGCCAAGGCTCGCAAGCTTGGCGTCAAGATTCAGTTCAACACCAAGGTTGTCGAACTGCTGACCGATGAAAACACCGGTGCTGTCACGGGCGTTCGCGCTCGCTCCAAGAAGGGCACGGAACTTATCAAGGGCAAGCTCGGCGTTGTGCTCGCCACCGGCGGTTACTCCGCCAACCAGGGCTTGGTGACGCAGTATTGCGGCAGTGCCGCCGCCGGTATGCCGATCCGCGGCTCGCGCATTATCGCCGGTGAAAACATTGTTCTTACCCAGAAGGTGTTTGCGAAGTTCGTCAATGTTGATCAGTACCACTGCGGTTCGATTCACGGTCCGACCGGCGCCAACCCGCTTAACATCGTCAACAACGGTGTTTGCGTGAGCGCCGACAAGACCGAACGCTTCACTGATGAAGGCAAGACCTATGTTCAGATGAGCCGCGACACGGCTGCCATGACGAAGGGCAACTGGGCCTTCATGATCGTCGACCAGGATACGCACGACATGAAGAAGCTTGCCAACGACTGGGAAAGCTACGCCCGCAACAAGGCTCCGGTTTTCCAGGCCGATACGATCGAAGAACTTGCCAAGAAGGCCGGTCTTGATCCTAAGAAGCTCGTTGCCGTCATCGACGAATACAACAAGGCTTGCAAGAACAACACGCGTGATAAACTCACGCCGCCCAACAGCCTGCCCGAAGCACGTCCGGTTATCAAGGCTCCGTTCTACGCCGTTCCCTTCCAGGGCGGCATGACGGCAACCTTCGGCGGTCCGCTCATCAACACGCGCGGTCAGGTGCTCGATACGGAAAACAACGTCATCCGCGGTCTGTTTGCCATCGGTAATGCCGCCGGCGGCCTGTTCTACGACGACTACGTGGGCGGTGCTCAGCTCACCAGCGCAGCCGTCTTCGGTATCGCTGTCGCCGACTTCATGAAGGCCAGAATGGCTTAATTGAGTTCGGTCGCGGAACCGAAACTTTCCCGGTTCCGCTGATTTGAGAATGTCCCCGCTGCTTGCTGATCACGGCATCAGCGGGGAATTTTTTGACTCTTTCCAATCCACGACGACCATGAAGCAGCAATCATTTCTCTCTGTTTGTGCAGCCGCGTTCTGTGCTGCGTTTCTGGCTGCCGGCAATGCCTCGGCTGCCGATACCATGCCGCTCAAGGGTGCGCATAAGGCCATGAATCTTCCCTGCGAAGCCTGTCACGGCAACATCAAGCCGCGAGAAGTTCCGGAAGAATCGGCCTGCATGACTTGTCACCAGAGCCGAGATGCCGTTAAAGCAAAAACGGCAAAGTTAAAACCCAATCCGCACTACGGCCATGATGAAACGGTTGAGTGCACGGCTTGTCATAAGGAGCATCAGGAAAGCGTCTTGATCTGCGATGAATGCCATCAGTGGGGGTACAAGACGCCCTAATTAGGGATTTTCTGTTCAGGGCTTCGACTTCTTTGTTTCTCCTTTGCTTGAAGCCCTGAACTTCCTTTTCCGTTTGTGTTTCGGCACTAAGCGCGGATCAGTGTCGCCCCTCGCCGTTGCCGATCACCACATACTTCAAGCTCGTCAAACCTTCAAGCCCCACCGGTCCACGGGCATGCAATTTTCCCGTGCTGATGCCGATCTCTGCTCCGAGCCCATATTCAAAGCCATCGGCAAAACGCGTCGAGCAGTTCACCATGACGCTGCCGGAATCCACTTCACGCAGGAAGCGTTGAGACGCTTGCAGATTGTTCGTGATGATGGCGTCCGTATGTTTGGACGAGTGTTCTTCAATGAAAGCGATGGCTTCATCCAAGCTTTCCACAACTGCAATCGAAATGATCGGCGCGTTGTATTCCGTATCCCAGTCCGAAGGCTCCGCATCAACGCAGGACAGTCCGGCAGATTCCAACACGGCCTTGGACTTGGTGTCACAACGCATCTCCACGTTTTTCTCGGCAAAGATTTTTCCAATGCGGGGAAGGAACGCTTTTGCAATGGCTTCGTGCACCAGAAGCGTTTCCGTGGCGTTGCAAGGCGAATAGCGCTGTGTTTTGGCGTTGTCGGTGACGGAAACTGCCATGTCAATGTCAGCGTCCTTGTCGACGTAGGTGTGGCAGATGCCGTCAAGATGGTGAATCATCGGCACGGTAGCTTCTGCCGCAAGACGTGCAATCAGTCCTTTGCCGCCGCGCGGGATGATTACGTCAATGTATTTGTTGGCCCGAATCATTTCGCCCACAAAATCGCGATCAGTAGTGGGAGCGATCTGCACGGCTTCAGTCGGTAAACCAGTTTCAGTCAGAGCTTGTTGCACCAGCTCACCCAGAATGCGATTTGTTTCAAACGCTTCCGAGCCGCCGCGCAAAATGCAAGCATTGCCGGACTTGATGGCAAGACAAGCCGCATCCACCGTCACGTTGGGTCGAGATTCGTAAATGATGCCGAGAACGCCCAGCGGCACACGCATTCGTCCGACTTGAATGCCCGAGGGACGGCGGCGCATTTCGGAAATTTCGCCCACAGGATCGGGAAGAGCGGCCGTTTGTCGGGCACCTTCGGCCATTAGCCGAAGGACATTTTCCGTTACGCGTAGGCGATCGACGAAAGATTCCTTCAAACCGTTTTCAAGGGCTTTGGCGAGATCCTGCTTGTTGGCTTCAAAAATCTCCTGTCCTTTCGCCTCAAGAAGATCAGCCAGGCACAGCAAGGCCTTGTTTTTCTCGGCGGTGGAGGCTGCAGCCATACGGCGCGAAGCAACGCGGGCTTTTTGCCCGGCGTCTAACATCAATTCAGTAACGGAAATCGTCATGTCAAAACTCGAGAAAGAACGCGAAAGATGTTCTTGGATTGTAGCGAGTCAGGACTTGATGAACGCGGGAAGAAACCGTCAAAAAGGCGACGGCAAAAAAGCTGTCAGGAAGCGACAAAGGCGGCAAGGGCCGCAATTTCAATCCAGGGATCGGTGTCTCGGTTGGGAACAACGAGCCCTTTGCTGATTTTGTCGATGTCGGCGCACAGCAGCAAGGCGCTTGAAAGCTTGCGGGTGTTTAAACGTCCCGCTGCACGCGTGATGCGAGCGGAGCGATCGCCCCAGACGCCTGCCTGACGAAGTGCGGAATTGCGATCCGAGCCGTTGTCAATTGCGGCACGGAACTTAAGTGTCATGCGAAGCTCTTCGGTGATCATCCACATGAAAGAAGGGATGGACTCACCGGCGGCGTTGAGATTTTCAACGATGCGAAGCGATTTGGGGGCATCTCCCGCAAACATCGCTTCCAGCAGATTTTCCACATCAAATCGCGCCACATCTCGTACGGAATCCGTGACGGCTTCTTCGGAAATAACCGAACCTTCAGGGAAGAGATAGGCAAGCTTCAGAACTTCCTGTGCGGCAGCCAGAAGATTGCCTTCGCAGCGATCCGACAAGATTTTTAAAGCACCGGGCTCCGCCTTGAGGTTATTCTTGGCCAGGCGCGCCGCAAACCAGGAGGGGAGCTCCCGGGCCGAGACGCTGTTGCACTCAACAACTTCGGCGTTGGCGGTAAGCGACTTGTACCAGGCCGCTTTTTTTAGGCTCCAGTCGTACGGAATGGTGACGATGAGAGTGACGCCGTCCAACGGCATCGCGGCGATGTCGGTGAGCGCCTGCGTTCCCTTGACGCCGGGACGAGGACTCGCCAAGCGCAGTTCGACGATCTTTTTGTCGCCGAAAAGGCTCATCGCCGTACAACTTTCGGGAAGTTTGGACCAATCCCAGAGGGCGGAGGCATTGAGCACTTCGCGTTCTGTGGCGCCTTCTTCACGAGCCTTGGTGCGCAGAAGATCGGCCGCTTCCAGCATCAGAAGCGGCTCTTCGCCCGTGATCACCCACAGAGGCGCCAGAGGGGTTCGCGCGAGATAAGACTCCAAGTCGGAAAAGCGCATCGGAATCGGTAGTTCGTTCGAAAAAAAGTTAGCGAGTGGTGAGGTCTTCGGGCTGCTTGGGCGGCTGTGCCTTTTCGATGCGGCGCACCATCTGCACAACGATGTCCGAGAGCATCTCGTTGATCACCAGCGCTTCCTCGGTATCGCGCGTAAGGTAGTCCTCCTCGTTGTAGGAGATTTCACGCACGGCCGGGATTACGGTGTCGGGCAGGTACAGTGCGCCGTCGGGAGCGGCCAGACGGAAACTCACTTCGAGTTTCAATTCGTACTCGCGCGCGTCACCGTACGCGTTGTAGGCCACTACGTTGCGGGAACGGCGTTCACCGAGAATGTAGAGAATGGCCTGTGCTTCCGAAGGCGAATTCACCAGTCGGACGTCGGACCCCGCCTTGAGCTGGCGTGAAAGCTGAGAGCCCAGCGGGGTGTTGAGGTTATAGCTGATGTAAAGCGTCTCAAACGGAAGCGTGAAGCGGCCGCGCAGACGAAAGCCGCAGCCCGTCATGGCGAGCGCTGCGGCAGCGATCAGCGTACGGCGACTGGTGGTTCGAAACATAGAAGTACCGGAAATGTTGGAAAAACCGAAGGCGGGCTTTGATGACGATGCCCGCCTGCAAGCAGAGCCCAATTATAAGGAGCCTCCCGTTGCTCCGAGTCAAAAATCAGGCCGAGCCTTTGCTCGTGGTCGAGATGTCGGCTGCCGTTTGTTTAACCGGATGACCGCTGAAGATCGCGTCAATGTCTTTGGCGTCGAACAGATAGAGCGACCCGCAGAATTCACAGCGCACCTTGAGCGTCCCCTGTTCGGCGATGATTTCGCGCGCTTCCTTTTCGCCGAACGAGCGGATCATTTGCGTGATGTTTTCTCGCGAGCAACGGCAGGAGAAGGTGGGCGTGAGCTCATCGAGCACGTTGGGATTGAGTTCCCAGAAAAGACGCCGGCACAATTCCATCGGTTCGATTTCGAGAAGTTCCGAGGGCGTGACGGTCTGCGCGAAAGTTTGCACTTCACGGAAGCCTTCTTCCACGGTGTCTTCGGTCGTGCCTTCGGCCGCTTTGCCTCCGTGTGCGGGCAGGCGTTGCATGATGAGGCCGCCCGCAGCATTTTCATCGGCCGACAGCCACATACGCGTGGGCAGTTGCTCGGACATCGTCATGAAGCCTTCGAGTGTTTCTGCGACGGTGTTGCCTGTCAGAGGCACCACGCCCTGGTACGGATCTTCGTTGGGGCGGCGATCGGCAAGGTCGAGAATCGCCGCACAGCGGCCTTGGCCATTGGCGTTGACCATGTCTTTGAAGGTGGCGTTGGGGGCTACTTCCATGCCGGCGCGCATTTGCACGGTGGCGCGGATTTTTAGGCCGGAACGCACTTCAACGAGAGCAAGCTTTACGGGGCCGTCGCCCACAATCTGCAGCACCAGTGCGCCTTCAAATTTCAGACCCGAAGCCATCAGGGCTGCGGCAGCGGCTAATTCGCCAAGCATGCGCAACACGGGAGCAGGTGCTTCTAGCGAAGCTTTCATCTGCTGCCAGCTGTCCGTCAGGCGAATGCTTTGCACATGGCAATTCTGATTGGGGAAAAGGAGCTTAACGAGAGAATCAGCCATAAATTTCCAAGGATTCGTTGTTGAGCGATGATGCGCAACAGCGGTGTAAAAAACGATTTGGGATGACTGTATAGAAAACACAGTCGCGCACCCTATAAATGAGGGCAAAAACGAGAGATTTCAAGCCTTTGGCGGACAAAATCTTCAGTCGATGCGTCGCAGGCCGGATTCAAAGCGCTGAGCTTCTTCGACGTAATGCGCCGTGTTGCGGTGCATCGTGAGGATTTCCTCTTCGGTGAGGTTGCGCACGAAACGGGCGGGAGTGCCCACGACGAGTGTGCCGGGCGCAACGGTTTTGCCTTCGGCGACGAGACTGCCCGCGCCGACAATGGCGTTTTCACCGATGACGGCGCCATTGAGCACAATCGCACCCATGCCGATCAGAGCACCGCTTTTGACGGTGCAGCCATGCAAAACGGCGGCGTGTCCGACGGTGACGTTGTCTCCAACGACGCAGGGAAAACCTTTTTCCGTATGAATGACCGCATTGTCTTGTACGTTGCTGCCGACTCCCACGGTGATGGACTCCAAGTCTCCGCGCAATACGGCCCCCGGCCAGATACTGCTGTCGTCTTTGAGTTCCACACGACCGATCACTTGAGAGGATTCTGCGGTCCAGGCGGAAAAAGATATCCGAGGGACGTGGTTTTCGAAGGAGAATCGAGCCATAATCGTACGACTGCTAAAAGTCAGAAAGTTGCTTGGGTTTGGGATTGTACCGACACCTGAGAACGTTCGATGCGGCAACACATTTTGCAAACACAACGAAGCAAGAAGGAGTCTCGGTGGGAACGCTCGATTTGCACATGCACTCAACAGCCAGCGACGGCAGCTTGGCGCCGGACGCACTGGTACGGTTTGCGCGCGAGTGCGGCGTTCGCACGATGGCTCTGACCGATCACGACACGGTGGCCGGTGTTGATCTTGCGCAGCGTACCGCGCAGCTTGAGGGCCTTACTTTTGTCACCGGCATTGAAATCTCGACGATTTACGCCGGCAAAAACATTCATGTTGTGGGGCTTGGCATCAATCCGCACGACGAAGAGTTGCTCGCTGTCACAACGACGATGTGTTCTGAGCGAGATCGCCGTGCTGTTTTGATGGCAGAACGCTTTGCAGAACTCGGTATTGAGGGGATGTTCGAAGAGGCCATGACTTTTTCGGCCCGCGAAAGCAATCTCTCGCGTCTGCACTTTGCCAAGGCGCTCATGAAGCGCGGCATCGTCAAGAATCAGCAGGAAGCCTTCGACAAATACCTTGGCGAAGGAAAGCTCGCGTATGTGGCCGCTCCTTGGGGATCGGTGGCCGACGCCGTCGAGCTCATCCACAAGGCGCGCGGTATTGCCGTGTTGGCTCACCCCGGCCGTTACAACTTCTCTGCCGACTGGCAGCTTGATGCTTTGGTCGAAGGCTTTGCCGAATGCGGTGGTGATGGCATTGAGGTTGTGAGCGGCTCGCAAAGTCCGTCGTTTACCGAGAAGGCGCTTCAGTTTGCCCGTTTTTACGGATTGGCCATCAGTACCGGCAGTGATTTTCATAGTGAAGCGGGGACTCGGCCGGTTCCCGGAGCGCAGGGCGAACTGCCTTCGGGACTGCCGACCGTGATGAAGATGCTGGGTTTGGAGTCGGTCTGAGTTGCTCCAAAGTTCTTTGCTTGTCGGATTTTTCTTCTAATCTTCTACGATTTTTAGAAGATTAGAAGGATATAGAAGAAAAACGGAAGGCATCCGATCTCGATCATCCTCCGTCCGGACATGTCTAGGAATTTCCTAGGCGTTTGCTTCCGAGGCCATTTCGCCAAGCGCGTCAAGCAATGCCTGCAAGGCTTTATCCGTCGTTGACCACGCCGTGCAGAAGCGTGCGATTGTACGGCCGTCACTGTGTTTGCCGCAGTCTTCCCAGATGAATTTCCCTTTGAGATGCTCAATTGCAGCATCGTTCAGTAGCACAAACTGCTGATTGGTGGGCGAGTCGATGTAGAGCTCAATGCCCGCACGCACAAATGCAGCCTTAAGCATCATGGCCTGCTCAATAGCTCGCTTGCCGATCTTCCCGTAAAGATCATCGGTAAAGAAAGTCGAGAAACTCAATCCCGCAAGACGACCTTTGGACAGAAGCGCTCCGCGCTGGCGCTGAGCAGAGAGGAAGTCGCGCGCAAGCTTCTGATCCGTGATAACCAAGGCTTCGCAGCCCAGCGCACCGCACTTGGTGCCGCCGATGCAGAAGGCGTCGGTGAGACGTGCGTAGTCTTCAAGTTTGATGTCGCCTGCAGCAAGCGCATAGGCAAGACGCGCGCCGTCGACATAAAGAAAGAGGCCTTCTTCGCGGCAGACCTTGGAGAGTTCCTTGAGTTCGGCAAGGCTATAAAGCGTACCGAGTTCTGTCGGGTTGGAAATGTAGACGAGCCCGGGTTCCACGTAAAAGATGCGTTCGGCGTTGGTGCGGTAGGAAACAAGCGCCTTCCGGACAGCTTCGGCCGTCAGCTTGCCGTCGACAGCATCAATTTCAAGCACCTTGTGGCCGGTGGCTTCGATGGCTCCCGTTTCGTGTGCGGCAATGTGGCCGCTTGGTGCCGCCAGAACACCCTGCCAGGGCCGCAGAACGGCAGAAATCAGGGAGAGGTTACAAATCGTACCGCCCGCAAAGAAGAATACGCCGGCGTCAGGACACTTGCAGGCTTCGCGGATTTTCGCTTCAGCTTCCTTGCAGAACATGTCTTCGCAGTAGCCGGGCACTTCGGTGAGATTGTGGCGAAGCAAAGCGTCCATGATCTGCGGCGTGCAACCGGCGATGTAGTCGCATTGAAATTGATAGAGAGTAGCCATGATTTGCAGCCTCAATAAGAGAAATTGCTTTTAATTGTCGCGATCTTTCGTCAACTGTTCGAAAATCTACTGACGCATCTCTCGAATGATCTCGTCAGGCGTGTCACGTATCGATGATCGGAACGGATTGATGTCAATGCCTCCGCGGCGGGTAAAGCAGGCATACACCTCAAGCATTTCCGGCGCAAACGCCGCGCGCAAGTCGTGAAAGATCTGTTCGACGCACTGCTCGTGGAACCCGCGGTGGCAGCGGTAAGAAACGAGATATTTCAAGAGGCCGGCCTGATCAATCGCCTTACCTGTGTAGGAAATCAGAATGCTTGCCAGATCGGGTTGCCCCGTGACCGGGCAGAGAGAGCGGAAAACGGAGGTCGAAAACGTTTCGGTAGCTGTCTCCGAGCGATTTTCATCAAACTTCAGATAGGCCGGCTCGGTTTCGTACGCGTTCACGATGTCGCCTTCAGACAGCGTCAGGGTGTCAAGATTGATGCCCGGCATCGCACGCACGGCACCGGGATAGGCGGTTATATCGTAAAGACGCACTTCGACTTGTTCCCCCAGACGGGACGACAGGTCTTCGGCCATGCGGTGAGCCACTTCATCTTTGCCGCTCATCTTGGTCATGGCAAAGGAGCCCGCGTAGAGCTTCAAAGACTTCGACTCCACAATGGAATGCGTGCTGGCCGGTACCAGAAGTTCACCCACGGCCGTCTGCGGGATGCCCTGTTCATTGAGCCAAGAGAGTTCATAGAGGCGCCAGATGTCCGTGCCGCGGAAATCATGGTCGCCGATAGCATCGCGCCCGAGTGCGCGCGGAATCGGTTGAAGCAAGTCCGGGTTGTAGCGATCGCTGTAAACAGTGTCCTTACCCAGCAGTGTGTTCTTGGGTTCGGGCATCAAAACCGACATGGAAGTCCTCTAAAAAAATTAATCAGTGAAAAGCTTCAATGAGCCGAAAAGCTTGTGCAGACGCTCTTCGTCAAACGGAAGGTATTCGGCAATCGTTAAGCCTGCAATTTCTGAGTTAGCGGCAACAAGATGCAGGATTGAAGCAAGTTGTTCCATTGTCATGCGTCCGCCTCCTGAACCGTCTCCGACAAGATTCGGATTAGCGAAATAGGTGGAGTGGAAGCAGTGAGGATCAAGTACGTCGATATCCAGATGCACGAGGACATGATCGAACTTTTGCACAAACGCTCTGATGTCGTCGTCAGAAACGAAGTCTTCCGTCTGCACTTTGTAGTCAACGCCCAAATCATTCAGGAACTTGGCTTGATAGTCATGTAACCCCTGAAGGCCGACGTAGAGCAGTTCATCGGGCTTGAACGTCGGATTCTTCATGAGCCCCGCCATTGACGGTTCGCCTGCGCCGAGCAAAGCTCCCAACACCATAGCATGCGCGTTCGGATAGCCGTCTTTAGGCATGGAAACGTCCGGATGGGCGTCAAGCCACAAAATTCCGGTATTCGGGTACAGACCGTGCAGGTAATCGAACGGAGCCTGTGAAACCAGGCAGTTGCCGCCGATCGTGATGATCCGCTGCGGGGCTTCTTTTTCAATGGTGGCTTGTGCGGCTCGAATGCCGGCGAGCACTTCGTCTTTTCCGGCGATGCCGTCTTGAACCTCGCGCTGACGGCCGTCCGGAGCCGGAATGTCGACTTTGACAAGCGGTTGATTCGGGTTGACCGGAAGAATGTGCTGCAGCAGGTTGGCGCCGAAGTGGTAAGTTTCAAGCCCGCCGCTTATCCAATCCGGATAAAGCAGACGAATGGTTTTCATAGGTCTAAAAGAGTAAAAACAATCAGTCGAATAGTCAGTCGGATTATAGGCAGGAGCGGATTCGTTCAACGGATGCTCTTTGTCATGGATGCGTCATAAAACAGACAAAGACTCGTCACAGAACAGTCACGGCTTCGATACAAGCAGCTCTCAAAATGGCGTCTGCCCCGAATTCAATTTCAAGACGCTAAGAAATGCTCACCCTCAAACACATCAACAAGAGCTACGGAAATCGAACCATCCTTTCGGACATTTCGCTCTCTATTCGCAAAGGGGAAATTGTCTCCATCCTTGGTCCGTCGGGTTGCGGCAAAACGACACTTCTCAATCTGATTCTCGGTCTGACACAAGCCACATCGGGAAAAATCATGTTCGACGGCGAGGACCTCACAAATGTGCCGATGCAAAAGCGCGGTTTCAACATTGTGTTCCAAGACTTCGCACTTTTCCCGAACTTGAACGCCTACGACAACATCATCTACGGTCTTCGCAACAATCCCTCCGCTTCGACGGCCGAAGAGGTGAATGAACTTATTGATCTGCTGGGATTAAGAAAGCACCTGAACCAGCGCATCGACGAACTTTCCGGCGGCCAGAAGCAGCGTGTGGCCATTGCTCGAACGCTTGTTCTCAAACCACACATCCTTTTGCTTGACGAGCCGCTTTCGGCTTTGGACGGTCTTATCAAGGAGTCCATCAAAGAGCGCATTCGCATGATCGCTCGTCAGTTTGAGCTCACGACGCTCATCGTGACACACGATCCGGAAGAAGCACTCACGCTTTCGGATCGCGTACTCATTATCAACAACGGTCAGATTGCCCAATTTGCTGATCCGATGACGATCATCAACAAGCCTGCTGACGATTTCGTCAATGACTTCATCATTTCTCAGCTGATGGTCAAGCGCACCAACATCCTGAAGCTTTTCAGCGGCCCCAACCCTAAAAACGCCTCAACGCTAAAGACCGAATCCGGCGCTCTGGCTTAAGTTGCGGGATGACTGTCATGATTACTCTTACAGATAAACTCCTCGGGCGCGAGCGCCGCGAACTCAAAATCGTGTTCGCTTTGGTGGTGCTCACGCTCTCGGCTGTGCTGCTCTATCCGCTCGGCTGCGTTTTGTTTCAGTCTATTTTGGACGGCAACGGCAGCCTGACGCTTGCAAACTACACCTCACTTCTTTCGGAACCGCGCTTCTGGAATGCGCTTTCCAACAGCTTTGCCGTGTCGGGCCTGTCGGCCGCCATCGCTGCTGTGCTTGCCTTCGGCTGTGCCTACGGTTTGCATTTCACGCGACTCAATCCCTGGGCCAAGAAAGTCTTTCAGATTGTCATTCTTTTGCCGCTCTTCCTGCCGTCAATTACCTACGGCTTTGCGGTGATCTATTCCTTCGGACGTCTGGGGCTGGTGAGCCAAATCTTCGGCGTGTTGCCGTTTTCGATCTACGGCTTCTGGGGCCTTTTGATTGCCGACGTGATCTACACGCTGCCGCCCGCGTTTCTTATTCTTTCCAATGCTTTCCACTACATTGACCGCAACACGATCACGGTGAGCCGTCTGATGGGTGACAGCCCCTGGCGTACCTTCTACATTTCGGCGTTGCGTCCGGTGGTAGGTGCGTTGTGCTCGGCCTTCATTCTCAGCTTTTTCTTGTCTTTCACTGACTTCGGTATTCCGGTATCAATCGCCGGTCAATACGACGTCATTGCCACCGAGCTCTACACCACGATGATGGGTGCCGTGCCTGACTTCGGCCGCGGTGCCGTGATCGCCATGGCGATGCTCGTTCCTTCGATTGCTTCCGTGATGCTTTTGAAGTACGTCGAGCGATTCAACTTCCGATACAACCGCATCAATTATCAGCCGCCTGCTCGCAACCGCGTGCGCGATGCGCTTTTTGCCGGCTACTACGTGATTATCGCCGCCGTACTGCTTTCGGTCTTTGCCGTGATGTTCGTGGTGCCTTTCGTTGAGCAGTGGCCCTATAAGCCTGTTTTTACGCTTGACGTGATCTCCCGCATTCTCTCCGACAGTGTCGTCTGGGAGGTCTACGGCAATTCGGTCGGAGTGGCCTTAGCAAGTGCCGTGACCGGCACGTTGCTGTGTTACGCCGCAGCAATGGTCAATGCACGTTCTCAGCTCAAGGGCTGGTGCCGCACGACGATGGACAGTTTTGCCATGCTCACTAATACCGTGCCCGGCATGGTGCTCGGTATCGGCTTTCTCTTTGCCATGAGCGGCACGATGTTGGCCAACACGTTTGCCATTCTGGTGCTCGTCAACCTGGTGCATTTCTTCACTTCGCCCTATCTGATGGCCACTTCGGCACTGAGCAAGATGAATGCCGGATGGGAGACCACGGGTGCTTTGATGGGTGACAGTTGGCTCAAGACCGTCATGCGCGTCGTGGTGCCCAATTCGGCCGCCACGCTCTGGCAGATGTTCCAGTACATGTTCGTGAGTTCCATGGTGACCATCAGCGCCGTCGTGTTCCTGTCGGGCGCCCGCACCATGCTGATCACCACGAAGATCAAGGAACTCCAGTATTTCGAGAAGTTCGAAGAAATCTTTGTGCTCTCGCTTTTGATTTTCTTTACCAACGTTGCGGTCAAGCTCATTTGCGACGCCCTTGCGGAACGTGCAAGAAAGAACCCGCAGGGCGGTCTGATTCAGTCGATCATGCGCCGCCTGAGCTCGAGCCGTACTCCCACGCTTTCAACTGTTTCCACCGGAGCTTAAAAGAAATGCAACCGATGACCTGTTTCAGACTGACTTTTGCTGCTTGTGTGTGCGCTGCCATGGTCGGCTGCGGCAATGACGGCAGTACCGATGCCGACCAGGGCAAAACCGCTGCGGCTCCCGCCAAGACTGCCGAAGTGGTGATCTACACCAACGCCGATGAAGAAGCTCAGACGGCAATGAAGAATGCCCTTGACAAAAATGGCATGAAGGGCGCCTATCTCATCCAGTCGTTCGGCACGTCCGAATTGGGCGGCAAGCTTGCTGCCGAAGGCAAGAACATCGAAGCCGACGTGGTGACGCTCTCGACCTATTACCTCGACAGCTTCCAGAAAAAGGAAAAGCTCTTTGCCGATCTGCAAAACAAGGCAAAGACAATTCAGCCGTCTCCGTCCTACTGGACGCCGATTCTGGGCAACACGGGTGCACTTTTCATCAACACCGAAGTTTTAAAGCAAAGCAAGCTCGAAGCTCCGAAGTCCATCGCCGATCTGGCTAAGCCCGAATATGCAGGCCACATCTCCGTGCCCGACATTATGGGCAGTTCCACGTCTTGGTTGATGACCCAGGCCGTCATGTCTGCTCAGGGTGAAGAGGCTGGCGCCAAGACGATCGCCGCGATTGAAAAGAACGCCGGTGCACATCTGGAAAAGTCCGGTTCTGCACCGTTAAAGAAGTTGCGTGCCGGTGAGGCGGCAGTGGGTTTCGGTCTGCGTCACCAAGCTGTAGCCGACAAAGCCCGCGGTCTGCCGATTGACTACATTGATCCGACCGAAGGCAATTTCCAACTGCAGGAAGCCGCTGCCGTTGTTGACAAGGGGGCCAAGACCAATCCCAACGCACAGAAGGCCGTTGAAATTATCGTCAAGTACGGCCGTCCCGAACTCTTGAAGTTCTACCCCGTGGCGCTTTACGAAGGTGAAACGGTTTCTGCTGAAAACAAGCCCGCTCGTCCGAGTTTCTACAAAGAGCCGCTCACTGTTGAATTGCTGCAGAAGCACCAGAAGATGGTCAAGGACGCCGGCAAGTAATTCTTTTGATTTCCAATAAGCCGGCTCTCAAGCGAGAGTCGGCAGTTTTTTTTTGATTTGTCATGATTACCGATCCGAATACCTACAAACTTTTGACCCCGGGGCCCCTGACGACATCATTGTCCGTTCGTAAGGAAATGCTTGTCGATCGCTGCACGTGGGACGACGATTACAAGGAAATGACCCAGTTCGTACGCCGTGAACTCCTCACGCTTGCCCACGTTTCCGAACCCGATTACACCACCGTGCTGATGCAGGGTTCGGGTACGTTCGGCGTGGAAAGTGTTCTCAGTTCCGTGGTAGGTAAGAATGACTGTGTGCTCGTGCCCGTCAACGGCGCATATTCGGAACGCATGTGCCAGATTCTGGAGCGCTACGGCATCGCCTTTGTGCGTGAAGACTTCGCTTGGAACGAACGCGTCGATGCTGCCCGTCTGGAGTCGGTGATTGCCGCACATCCCGAAATCACGACGATCAGCATCGTGCACAACGAAACGACTTCGGGCCTCATCAACGATCTGGTGAGTGTCTCGGAAGTCGTGAAGAACCACAACCTGCGCTTTATTGTGGACGCCATGAGCTCCTTCGGCGCCGTGGATGTGAACGTGGCCGAGCTCGGCATCGATTTTCTGATCTCTTCTGCGAACAAGTGCATCCAGGGTGTCCCTGGCTTTTCCTTCATCATTGCCCGCCGCGAAGCGCTTACGGCTACCGAAGGCAACGCCCGCACGATTTCGCTCGATCTGCACTCTCAGTGGAAGACGATGGAAAAGGACAACGGCAAGTGGCGCTTTACGTCGCCTACGCACGTCGTAGCCGCTTTTGCGCAGGCGCTCAAGGAACTGCAGCAAGAGGGCGGAGTGACGGTTCGCGGCGAACGCTATGCAGCTACAAACCGCAAGCTGCGTGAAGGAATGCGTACTCTAGGCTTTGAACCGTTCGTCAGCGAAGCCTTCCAGGGGCCGATCATCACCACCTTCCTTTATCCGGAAGGTCGCAACCTCGACTTCAAGCACACGCACCATTGGCTCAAGGAGCAGGGTTATGTGATCTATCCGGGCAAGCTCACCGACCGAGACACCTTCCGCATCGGCAACATTGGCGAAATCTACGACGCGGACGCCGACCGCATTCTTGAATTGTTTGCACAGTACACCAAGGAGTTTATGTAATGAACCGCATCAAGGGCGTGATTTTCGATTGGGCGGGTACGACGGTTGACTTCGGTTGCACGAGTCCTGTCTCGGCATTTAAGGAAGCATTTCGCCGAGCCGGCATTGACGTGACGGACGAGGAAGTTCGTGCGCCGATGGGGCTTTTGAAACGTGATCACATCAAGACGATGCTCGCGATGCCTCGTATTGCGCAAGCCTGGCAGGACAAGTACGGTGCCGCGGCAACCGACGCCGATGCCGAAAAGATCTATGCCGACTTTGAACCGGCCCTGATGGCTGTGCTTGATCGACATTGTGATCTGATTCCTGGCATTCTCGAAACGATGGAGTATCTCCGTCAAAACGAGATCCGTGTGGGTTCGACCACCGGCTTTACCCAGGAAATGATGGCTGTGGTGACCGAAGGCGCCCGCAGGGGCGGCTACGCACCCGAAATGGTTCAAACGGCCGACAGCAACAACGGTTTTGGCCGTCCTTGGCCCTATATGATCTTTTCCAATATGCGCGGTCTCGGTTTATCAAACGTGCGTCAGGTTGTGAAGGTGGGCGATACGACCTCCGACATGGCCGAAGCAAAGAACGCTGGGGTGATTGCCGTCGGCGTCTGTGTAGGCAGCTCCATGATCGGTCTGGACGCGCAGAGCTGGGCGGCGTTGCCCGAAGCAGAACGCACCGAACAGATCAAATCGGCACGTCAGCGCTTCTATGCCGCCGGTGCCGATTATGTGATCGAGAGCATCGGTGATTTGCCGGCTCTCATTGAGGATCTCAACGCTCGCAGCGCTGCGTAATTCGCACAAAAGGGTCTTTCGAAAGCCCGTGTGTCGATCTTGGCATACGGGCTTTTTGACGTGTCGGCATCGTTTTGGTTGATCAGACGAATAGGTTATCGTTTTCTTCGATCTTCCCGCGGGCGCGAGCAATGCGCTGCTCCCTGAGTTCGTCGAGTTCTCTTTCGATACGTTCCGCACGACGCCAAAAATAGACCACGTTGCCGAGGATGATGCCGATGAGCAAGGCTGAACCGATGCCGATGACGTAGTGGATGCGCGAGTCTGCAGTTGTGATTCCTTGGGCTGCCGTTGCTTGGTTCGTCGCAATAGCCACCTCGGCTCTGACAGGCAAAGTGATTCCGGTCAGTGAGAAGAACAGCACAAGCTCCGCAGCTGCTTTGCAAAGACAAGAAGATGAAAACCACATGATCGTCAAAATCGTTCGAAGACAATCAGAAGCGTAGTGCGAGAACCGAATCGGCGCGATCGAATGGCGCACTACGAGAAGAAATGGCAAGAATGCGCAAAAAGTCTCTTCCAGAATTTTTTTGAGGTTTCTTGACAGATAAACGTCGGGACAATTGATTAGAGATCTTTTCGAGCTGCCGGAGTGTTGCCGGTTTAGAAAAACTTAACCGTGATACAAAACTTCGAAACACGGACGTCTTTGCGTTTGATTCAAGTCAAAAGCCGCGCTATTGCTGCCCCTACACTCTTTGCCTGACAACATAAACCACCGCTTTGCTGCTTACTGACACTACGTCAATACCCGGAAGCATTGCGAATCTAAGGAGAAAGAGATGATCAGACCAATTACGGCAATTGTGCTCAGTGCCTTATTTTCCACTGTCTCAGGACTGGCAACGGCCCAAGACCTGGCTTCTTTTCATGCCGGTATGGGTGGATGCACTGCTTGTCACGGCACGAACGCTGTGACGGCTGCTAACGTTCCGGACGACGAAATTGATCTTAACAACAAATGCATGGCCTGCCACGGAGACTATAAAAAATTAGCTGACAAAACAAAACACTTTGATCCGCACGCAAGTCACTTAAGCGACAGAAGTCCCATTAATTGCACGGCTTGTCATACCGCACACGCAAAACCCAAGCTCGTCTGCAATGACTGTCACACATTTGATTTGAAGATGCCATTTTCCGATGCTCCTGAATCAGCCAAGTGGGATGCAACGATTGATGCCGAGGCTGTTGCAGCCGCCGAAAAGTCTGCTCCGCGCGAAACGGTTGACGTACTGGTGATCGGTGCGGGTTCGGCCGGCTTAAATGCGGCAATTGCGGCAAAGCGCGCCGGAGCCAAGGTGGTTTTGCTTGAGAAACATTCTTTTGCAGGCGGCAATTCAATGCTCGCTGCCGGCGGTTACAACGCTGTCGGGACGCCTCAACAGGCTAAGAAAGGCATTAAGGATACCGTTGATCAGTATGTCAAAGACACCATGAAGGGCGGGCGTGGCAAAAACGATCCGAAGCTTGTACAAATTCTTGCTGAAGGTAGCGCCGACGGCGTCAAATGGTTGGAAGACATGGGGGCTGATCTTTCGGACGTCAAACGTTCCGGAGGAGCCGCCGTCGATCGAACGCACCGTCCCCACGGAGGTATGTCTGTCGGGCCGCACATTGTGGATGTGTTACGCGCCCAAGCGACAAAAGAAGGCGTTGGCGCCCGGGTGAATTCCCGTGCCGTCAAGCTTTTGCTCGACAAAGACTACAAAATTGCCGGAGCCATTGTGCATGGCAAGCACTCCGGCTACTACAAAATTGCAGCGAAAGCGGTGGTTTTGGCAACCGGCGGTTACGGTCAGAATAAGCAGATGATTGCCTTCTATCGTCCGACCTTCAAGGACATGACGAGTTCAAACAATGTAACGAGTACCGGCGACGGCATCACCATGGCACTCAATATCGGTGCTTCCATGACCGATATCGATTGGGTTCAGGCTCATCCGACCGTTGGCCTCGACAGCCGTATTTTGATCAGCGAAACCGTTCGCGGAGTCGGCGCCGTAATGGTCAACATCAACGGTGAGCGTTTCGTGAACGAACTTACAACACGTGACCGCGCAAGCGACGCAATTTTGCATCAGCCTCAAAAGCGAGCTTGGTTGGTTTTTGACAGCAACCTCTATAAGTCTGCAAAGATGGTGCAAGGCTATGATCACCTGGGTATGCTCAAGAAAGCTGATACTCTGGCTGAGCTAGCCAAGATTTGTGACATGGATGCGAAAACTCTCGAAAAGACGGCCAGCGACTACAACAAGTTCCGCAAGGCGGGAAAAGACGAAGCATTTGGTCGTCCCGATATGCCGCTTGGTATTGAAAAGGCTCCTTTCTATGCAGTAGCTGTTGCTCCCGGCATTCATCATACGATGGGTGGGGTGGCGATCACGCCGGAAAGCGAGGTGCTGGACATCCAAAGTCGCCCGATTCCGGGGCTGTATGCGGCAGGAGAAGTGACGGGAGGCGTACACGGCTTTAACCGCCTCGGAGGTAATGCTATTGCCGATACCGTCGTCTTCGGTCGCCGTAGCGGCGAACATGCAGCTGCCTATGCACTCAAAGCAAAATAAGCAAACTTTCTTCTCCTAATCTCGTCTGTTTCTTGGCAGTGGAAATCTGCTGTTGCCAAAAGGCAGACATTTGAGGTTCTGTTGGTTCGACAGGACCTCTTTTTTGCACTAGAGAGTTGACAGCGGAGAAATGTTGCATTCCTTGAAGAAAAGCTCTCGCAATGCAGGCAAATGCTCTTGTTTGTATATCGCGTAGATGCAGCGGCTGCTTTCTTTTTTATGATCCGGATTAACCTCTTTTCTCAACTCAACCAAATCCCCACGGCGAATTTCTTCCGAAACGGACAGCAACGGCATCACAGCCAATCCGAGACCGGTTTGAACCGCTCGTTTGATCGCGCCCATCGTATTCATAGTAAGGATGTTGGAAACGGTAATTCCTTGGGCCAAAAGCCATCGTTTGGCTGCATCGCTTACCGTTGCTTCCTGATCCATGATCCAGGTGGCTAAACAGAAATCTTCCGTTGTCGCTTCGACCGATATGTATGGACTCTTCGGGCTGGCGATCAATACGAAATCGTCACGGAAACACGGGAAAAAGGTTAACGATGGATCCACGGGGGGACGACTGATAAAGCCAATATCCATACGGTTGTCAAGAACTCCGGCTTCTACGATTTCATTGTCTTCAATCAGCAAAGTCGGATCCACAGTCGGATAACGTCGCTTGAATTCCGGGAGCCTTCGGGAGAGGATATAAATGCCGCAGGCGCGGTTGGCACCGATGATCAGCTTCCCTGCCAGCCCTTTCTCTCTGGCTGCGAAAATATCCTCAATTTCGCTGACTTTAGTTACGACCAGTGTGGCCAGAGGGAGGAGAGCAGAGGCAGCATCTGTCGGAAACAAGCCATTGGATTTTCGTTCGAACAGTTCTGTTCCAAGTATTCTCTCGAGTTCTTTGAGCGACTGACTTGCCGCACTTGTCGTCACACAGAGTTTGGCAGCAGCTTTTGACAAGCTTTTCTGATTGTAGATACCAAGAAAGATTTCAAGCTGACGCAGTGTGATGTGCATAACCGGAAATTTGAACTGGTATGAAAATTCTGGACAGATTCGATGTGCGAATTTTAAGGTGCTTTTTGAAGCAGTTTTATCTGGATGAAATTCACGATAAAGCGCTCTAAGAGCGCCCTTTGATCGCTCGCCGCTGGGCAGCCCGGGGAAAGATGTCTCTTTCCCCGGCTGCGCCGCGAGTTTGCGATCTTTCAGCGCGTCAAGCCGTTTCGCGCCAATGAACGGCCTACGCCCCACCGCCCTTGGCGTCGGGTCCCCTCCATTAAATGGCGCTACAGGCTTGCCCCGGCATCCGGTTTACCCATTGATACCCTGTATTGTCTTCTCATAATAGGCCTGCCTGTACTGCTCCGGCGTCAGATTGCCGATCACCGAACATGGTCGTTGCTTGTTGTAAAACTCGATGTAGCGTCCAATAAAGTCGTTTTGTTCCTTGAAACTCGGTCTTTCCAGCTGTAGCAACGGGTTGTAGAGCGCCTCTACCTTGAACGTGCCATTGAAACACTCCATCGTTGCGTTGTCGTAGCAGTTGGCTGTGCGAGAATAACTTTGCGTCAGCCCCATCTGCTTTGCCATTTCTCGGAATATGTTGGCTGTGTAGATGCTGCCTCGATCACTATGGAGCATGGCTCCTGCTGCCAATCCCCGAAACGAAAGAATCTGCAACGTTGCAATCGCCAGCCGAATGTCTTGTTTTTTGGAATAAGCCCAGGCAACAATCGAGCGATCAAACAGATCTTGAACCAACGCCAGATACCCCCAATGCCATTCCCCGTTCTCGAAGTACGGTACGTACGTTACGTCCGTCACCATTCGATGCAACGGTTTATCTGCCTGAAACTCGCGGTTGAGTAGGTCCTCAGGGAGCGATTGCTTGGTAGCTTTTCCGGCATGGGGCTTCGCTTTGCGCGTTTGCCGAATTTGAGCTGTCAGACAATGTCGGCTCATCACTCGCTGTAGCGTTGTCTCGCAAACACCGATTCCAAAACGTCGCTTAAGCAATGTTCCCATTCGGCGCCGTCCGATCGTGAAGAAGTACTCGTTTTGGATTTCTGCAATCTGCTTGACTAATACTTCTTCTCTGAGTTGTTTCGGCGTCGTTTCTTGAGCCGCGTAGAACGTGCTCCTGGGAATCCGCATTACCCGACAGATCCGAGCGATTTCAAAGCCTTTCTCGTGAGCTCTAACTGCCGCTGCAACTCTTTTTTTTTAAGATCGTCTTTACAGCTTTCAACGGCAACTTCTAACAATGATTCCGCGCAAACCAAGCGCGCTTTAGCATCCTTAAGTTCTTCAAAAAGAGCCTTCCTTTCGGCTGTAGTCAACGGGCGATCGGCAGGGATATCCGAGAGTTTTTCGACGGCCATCCTGAATTTTCCTGGAGCTGTTTTTCTCTGAACGTCCCAGAAATGAATGCGTTTGGGACGTAGTTGCTCCGGCAGTTTAGCAACCGTTCGCTTGATGGAGCCGTAGAGCGTGCCGGGTCTGATGCCGAATCGCTTGGCTACATCGGTGTAGCCAATGGGGTAATTTTCGAACCAGTAGTCAACAGCACTGCTGAGCAATTCTTTACGTCGCGTTATCCACGGTTTGTCAATCCAATCGAAAAAACCACACCGTACGTAAATCTCCCAGTCGCGAATTGATCCTTGGGATACGCCTAATTGCCGGGCAAGAGTTTTTTTGGGAACAAAATGCAAAAGCCCTTCGCAGGCCTGTTGTCTGATGTGTTGTGGTATGTGCATGCTTTGGATCCTATTGGTGTCCAAAAATCCGATACCACTTCAAAATTTTCGAAAAAAAAAAGACGCATCACCGAATGGCGAGCGTCCTTTTTTGCAGCGTTTCAGAAATTTGTGTTTGGTGCCCAAGACTGGACTCGAACCAGCATGCCTCTCGGCGCTGCGACCTGAACACAGTGCGTCTACCAATTTCGCCACTTGGGCACAAATTTTCTGAGACGCGAATTATTACCAAACAGAATAAAAATGTCAAACGATTTTCGAAAAAAATTTCTGCGAGCAATTTTTGGAGAAATTGCTTGCTCAAAAGACTTGCCGACAGGCTCTGCGCCGCAACTGATCGGTCCGTTCAGATAGTCGGCATCGTCTTGTCAGAGTTCCGTCATTTTTCCTCAGGTATGATGCGCTTGATTCGAGGCCGACGAAAAGGATGTTGCCGATGCGTCTGCCGTTTTGTAGCTAATTGATGCTCCGAGAGCACATAGAGAATACGAAATGCAAAAGAAAGTTCACGAGAAACCCAGTCAATCCAAGGCGTCTCCCGAAAAGAAAAAGCAGAACACCTCCAACTACGCCGACAGGGCATTTGTTCTTGCCCAAGGGGATTCTTTTTCCAAAACCGTCTTCACTAAGAGCTATCACGAAACGTTCGGTGTGACGCTTGCTGCGGCAAAGGAGGCTTTTGAAAGGCTTCTGGCAAGCGAAATCATTGCGCCGGCTCAGCAAGCCCGCCATTACACGCGTGGTCCCGGTATTTCAAAGCAAGAAGATCTTGTGCGTCTGGTCGGCAATCGAACCGGCGAATTCAAGATCCGCAGTCTTAAGAATCCCGACAAGATTGTCGAAGGCGTTAAAAGTTCCAATCCGCACCACGGTTTGTTGCCGGGGGATGTTGTCTACGGCGCTTATGTCAACGACGACTACGGGTTTGCAGCGCGCATTCTGGTTAGCCGTGCATTGCGTGAGCCTGTGTGCACCATTAACTATGCAAAGTCAGCCGGCGTAGAAGGTTGCGGCTCTTCGTTTGCCAATCGTTTGGATAAGAACGCTGTCAAGAAACTTCAGCAGCAGTTCTTCACGATGAAGATTGACGAGTCCTGCTGCAAGCCGTTTTCCGCCATTGTGCCGTTGACCGGTACGGTCGGACGCGTGATCGGCCCCATCGACTCCACGCAAAGCGAAATCGACATGACGCTTGTTCGCCTCGGTATCCCGAGCGAATTTTCCGAGGAGGCCCAGGCGCAGGCGCAGGCGCTGCCCGATGCGGTCGAAAGCGACAAGGAAATCGAGGAGAGAGTTGATCTTCGAGATGTTGGTCTCGTGACGATCGACGGCGAAGATGCCCGCGACTTTGACGATGCGGTATGGTGTGCTCCGCTCAATGACGGCGAAGGCGGTTGGCGCCTTTTGGTCGCCATTGCCGACGTAAGCCATTACGTCACGCCCGAAAGTCCGCTTGACGCCGATGCACAGCAGCGTTGCACGAGCGTGTACTTCCCGACGCGCGTGGTACCGATGTTGCCCGAGAAGCTCAGTAACGGCCTGTGTTCGCTCAATCCGGGAGTAGATCGCTGTTCGCTTGTCTGCGACATGATCGTTTCGGAGAAGGGCGAGGTGACGGCTTATCAGTTCTATCCGGCACTGATTCGGTCCAAGGCGCGTCTTACCTATACGAGTGTCTGGAACGCGCTCAACGGCGATGTGCAGGACTTTTTGGTGCGCGGAGGCAACCTCACCGACATCAACAATCTCTACGCACTCTTTAAGGCGTTGCTTCAGGCCCGAGGTCGCCGAGGAGCTGCGGACTTTACGTCGGCCGAAACCGAAATCGTAACGGATCCGCAGACGCAGAAGATCGTGGCCATCCGCAAACGCGACCACAACGATGCGCATCGTCTGATTGAGGAGTGCATGCTTGCGGCCAATGTGTGTGCCGCAGACTTCATCGGTCAGAACAAGGCCAAGAGCCTGTATCGCGTGCACGATGCGCCGCCGGCAGATCGGCTCGCCACTCTGCGTACGACGCTTGGCGCCTTCGGTCTCAAACTCTCGGGCGGAGAAAAGCCCACTCCTGCGGATTACGCCAAGGTGGCGCATGAAGCTGAAACGCTGCCGGCAGCCGAAGTCATCAATACGCTTTTGCTTCGCAGCATGCAGCGCGCTGTATACAGCCCCGACAAGAAGCCGCACTACGGCCTCAATTACGATGCCTATACGCACTTCACTTCGCCGATTCGCCGTTATCCGGACTTGCTGGTGCACCGCACCATCCGTGCAATTTTGAAGGGCGAGCGCTACGAACCGGTGTTGGCGCAGACGCCGCAGGATCTGATGCAGGCACGCATGTCGGAGCTAGCGGCTGCTCAGGGCGAAAAAACAGCCAAGAAGAGCAAGGTTGACATGACCTGGGAAGTGCTCGGTTTGTTGACGTCGGCGGCAGAACGGCGCGCCGACGACGCTTCTCGTGACATCGTCGCCTGGATGAAGGCCGACTATATTTCCGGGTACCGCCGCAAGTGCTTTGAGGGTGTCATTACGGGCGCCAATCCTGCGGGCGTTTACGTTACGCTCACTGGCGTGTTCGTCGAAGGGTTCGTGCATGTCAGTCGTCTCAACAGCTGGGAGTATTTTTACTACGACGACAAAAAGATGCTTTTTGAAGCTGAATTCGGTTCCGAACGCTATATGATCGGCGACAAAGTGACGGTGCGCGTGTTTGCCGCGAGCACGGAAACGCGCCGCATTGACTTTGAAATGGTGCAAAATCACACGGATAAACAACGCACCCGCAACAATAAGAACAAAAAAACGAAGAGAAGATTCTAAAAATGCCCAAACAAGTCGTATTGGCAGGCTTTCACGCCGTAAATGCCAGAGCAAAACTCAATCCCGACTCCATCCGCGTTGTCTACGTCGAAGCTTCGCGCCGCGACAAGCGCATGCAGCAATGCAAGGATCGTCTTGCGGCTGCCGGCGTCAAGGTCATGCAGGCCGACGCCAAGCGCCTGGAAGGTATGGCACCGGGCATTCCGCATCAGGGTATCGTGGCGCTTGCTGACGAGCTCAAACAGACGCTCGATTTCGACACGCTGCTTGACAGCATCACGCCGGACACGTTGTTGCTTGTTCTCGACGGCGTGACCGATCCGCGCAACTTCGGCGCCTGCCTGCGCGTGGCCGATGCCGCAGGCGTTCAGGCAGTAATTGCGCCGCGCGATCGTTCCGCTAGCTTTTCGCCTGCAGCCGCAAAAGCCGCAGCGGGAGCATGGGAAAGCGTCCCCGTTGTGACGGTCACCAATCTTGCCGCGAGTATCACCGAGCTTCGTGACGCCGGGGTTATGGTGGTCGGCACGGCCGGCGAAGCGCAAAAGACGATCTATGAATTTGATCAGAAGCGTGCTTTTGCCTGGGTGTTGGGCGCAGAAGGAGAGGGACTTCGTCAGCTCACGCGCAAGCGCTGCGACGAACTGGCCAAGATCCCCATGTTCGGGGCGGTCGACAGCCTCAACGTTTCGGTAGCCACCGGCGTTTGTCTCTTTGAGACTGTCCGTCAGCGTCAAAGCTGACTAACCGATTTTTAGCAACGGTTAAACAGAAGGCAGCGCTCTGGAGAATCCGGAGGCTGCCTTTTTTGCGAAAGCGGTGTGATGCTTATTTGGCGGGCATTTCGGCGATGGCTTCAATTTCGACGAGACAGCCGAAGTGCAGCGTCGTGGTCGAGACAATAACGCGGCCGGGCATGTGTTCGCCGAAGAATGCGGCGTATTCCTCGTTGATCGGTCCCCAGTAGTTGACGTCCGGCGTGTAGATGCGGCAGAAGACGACGTCGTTGGTGGTGACGCCTGCGGCATCAAGCACGCGCTTGACGTTGTTCAAAGCCAGACGGGTGTGCTCGCGGATGTCGCCCTTGCAGACTTCACGCGTATCCGGATCAATCGAGAGCTGGCCGGAAACGTAGAGCGTGCCGTTGGAGATGACGCCGGCGCTGTAGTGACCTTTGTTTTCGCCTTTGAAGTCGGGAGTGACGATCTGCATGGGAAAAGTTCCTTTGGTTGGGATTTCTACAAGATAAGTCTGAGCGCGGTAAAAGTCGCGAACTAGTCAGCGGATTTTAAGCTCACGAACGACAAGTTCCAGCAAACGGATCGAAGAGAGCTCTGGCCCGAGAGAAGAATCGAGCCGAGAGAACCGAAAAACTCGGCTTTCACTCTTGGAAAAGATAGCCTCAAACCTTACAATTACGGCACCTTACGACTTCGGCTGCACGATGCTGCAGATACCGAAGATTTTTGCGTTTTCAGAAGCCCTGCAATGACCCCTCGACTTCGGCTCAATCACATCACAAAAGCATATCCGGGCATCGTCGCCAACGACGACATCTGCCTGGAAGTGTGTCCCGGGGAAGTGCTTGCTATTCTTGGCGAAAACGGCGCCGGCAAGTCCACCCTCATGAAAATCATCTTCGGTTCGGTCACGCCGGACAAGGGTTTCATCGAGTTTGACGGAAGTCCTGCGCAGATCAGCAGCCCTTCGGAAGCCAACCGTTTGGGTATTGCCATGGTGCATCAGCACTTTGCCGTGTTCGAAACGCTTACGGTGGCGCAAAACGTTATTCTCGGCATCTCCGAAAAGATTTCCGTGGAGGAGTGCGCCAAGCGCATCAATGCGTTAGGTGAGCGCTACGGCATTGCGGTCGATCCGTTTGCCATCGTTGCCGACCTCTCCATGGGCGAACGCCAACGCGTGGAAATCATTCGCGCCCTGATGAGCAATCCCAAGCTTCTGATCCTGGATGAGCCCACCTCGGTGCTGACGCCCCAGGCTGTCCGCAAGCTTTTTGAAACGCTCAAGAAGCTCGCCTCCGAAGGCGTTTCGATTCTTTTTATTTCTCACAAGCTCGACGAAATTCGCGAGCTAGCCGATCGCTGCACGATTCTTCGCGCCGGCCGCGTGATCGAAACGGTCAATCCGAAGGAAAAAACCGAAGAGGAACTCGCGCGCCTGATGATCGGCAAGGAACCGCCCAAGCTTCTGACTTCGGAAGGCACGCCCGGCGAAGTGGCGCTCGAATTCAAGGGCGTGAGTCTCGACGGCGGCCATCACGTCACGGGGCTTACGGACATCAAGCTCACGGTGCGTGCGGGTGAAATCGTCGGCATCGCCGGCATTTCCGGCAACGGTCAGTCGCGATTGCTCGGCGTTTGCATGGGTGAACTCAAGCAGACGAAGGGTTCCGTGAAGCTTTTCGGTGAAGCGGTTGACGATCTCGATCCGGCCGAGCGTCGCGCCAAGGGCTTGCGCTACGTGCCCGAGCAGCGTCTTGGTCACGGGTCGGTGCCGGAGTTTTCGCTCATCAATAACACGCTTTTGACGGGTGATGATTTTCACAGCCACGGCTTTATCAAGCAGGAAGAGGCCGAAACGTTTACCGATCTCGTCATCGAGCGTTTCCATGTGAAACCCGAAGCTCCGAAGGCGGCGGCAAGAAGCTTCTCGGGCGGCAATCTGCAGAAGTTCATTGTCGGCCGCGAGATCCTGAGTTCTCCGGGTGTACTCATCATCGACCAGCCCACATGGGGCGTGGACGTGGGGGCCGCCACGGTGATTCACAATTCTCTGATGCGCCTTCGCAGCGAGGGTGCCGGCATTCTGGTCGTGAGCGAAGAAATCGATGAGCTCTTTGCCATCTGCGACCGCATTGCCGTAATGTATCGCGGCTGTATATCGCCAGCCATTCCCGTCAGTTCGATTACGACCGAAGAGCTCGGCCGCTGGATGGCCGGTCTGTGGGTGGGCAGCCCCTTCCGTCACGCTCAGTCCGCCGACAAGGAGGCCGAATAAAAATGCAATTTCCTGTGCGTTTGGTTGCCCGGAGAACTCCGGGCTGCATGATGTGGCTTTCTCCGGTTCTGGCTCTTGGCCTGACTGTGTTATTCGGTGCGATTCTGTTTGCGATGCTGGGTAAGGACCCACTCAATGCGCTCTATGTGTTCTTGATCGCTCCGCTTGAAACCCTGCGCGGTTGGGCCGAAGTCGGCGTGAAGATGACGCCGCTGCTGCTTTGCGCTGCCGGTCTTGTGGTCTGCTTTCGTGCGAGCATCTGGAATATCGGTGCTGAAGGCCAGTTCCTTGCGGGTGCCATCAGCGGCGGCTGGGCAGCCTTGGCTTGCCCTGACGGCATCGGTCATTGGTATCTGGTGATCGTTCTGCTGGCTGGTATTGCGGGCGGTGCCTTCTGGGGCGGCATCACGGCGTTACTGAAAGACAAATTCAACGCCAACGAAATTCTTGTATCCCTGATGTTGGTCTACGTGGCGCAGTTCGGGCTTGCATACTGTGTTCAGGGGCCGTTGCAGGATCCCGACGGTCTGGGCTTTCCTCAGTCCGCGCTTTTTGCCTCCGCGGCTAGCATGCCGGTGATTCTCGGCGGCACGCGTCTGCATCTGGGGTTTGTTCTGGCCGTAGTGGCCGCACTTGTCATCCAGGTGATGATGGTGCGTATGTTCATCGGCTTTCAGCTCAAGGTTTCCGGCATGGCGCCTTTGGCGGCCAAGTACGCCGGTTTCCGTCCGAAGCGTCTGCTTTGGGTCTCGATGCTCATTTCCGGTGGTCTGGCCGGTTTGGCCGGCATTGCCGAAGTTGCAGGTCCCGTCGGACAGCTCACGCTTAACATCAGTCCGGGCTACGGCTTTGCGGCCATTATCGTGGCTTTCGTTGGGCGTTTGTCGCCTGCGGGTTGCATCCCTGCGGCCTTTGTGATGGCGCTCTTTTATCTGGGCGGCGAACTCGGCCAGTCTCGTCTTGGGTTGCCGAGCTCAATTACCGGCGTCTATCAGGGCATGCTTCTCTTTTTCCTTTTGATCTGCGATTCGCTCATCTACTTTAAGCCTGTCTGGCAAGGCTTTACCGAACGCAAGCTGAGCAAGGAGGCTTAATCATGGATGCTGGTGTGATTGCTTCTGTCATTGCTGCGACGTTGAATGCAGGTACGCCCCTGCTGATTGCCGCCATCGGTATTCTCATTCACGAAAAAAGCGGCGTTCTCAACCTGGGTGTCGAAGGCATGATGCTCATGGGGGCGGTGACCGGTTTCGGCGTGACCTACGCCACGGGTAGCTTCGCGCTCGGTTTCCTGGCCGGTGCCCTGGCAGGCCTCGTGATGGCCGCGCTCTTTGGCTTTTTCACGCTTGGGCTCTACGCCAATCAGTACGCAGCCGGTTTGGCGCTCTCGCTTTTCGGCGCCGGTCTTTCGGCTTTCGTGGGGCAGCCTCTGCAGGGCATGGCGTTGCCGAGCCGCGCGCCCACGGGCATTCCCGGTCTTGAATCGATTCCGTTCCTGGGCGATGCATTCTTTTCGTCGCACTGCCTTGTGTATCTCTCCCTGATCGGCCTGGCCGCCGTGGGTTGGTTCCTCTACAAGTCGCGCCCCGGCCTGATGCTGCGTGCGGTGGGAGAATCGCCGAGCTCGGCTTACGCCCTGGGCTACAACGTGCGTGTCATCCGTTTCTGGGCAGTGCTCTTCGGTGGCTTCATGTCGGGTCTGGCCGGTGCCTATCTGTCGCTTGTCTACACGCCTCTGTGGGCTGAAGGCATGACGGCGGGGCGCGGTTGGATTGCGCTTGCGCTTGTCACCTTCGCCACCTGGCGTCCGCTTCGCGTGGTGCTCGGCGCCTATCTTTTCGGCGGCGTGACAATGCTGCAGTTCAATATGCAGGCGATGGGCATTGAGATTCCCTCGCAGATCATGTCGATGACGCCGTATCTGGCGACCATTCTCGTGCTGATCCTCATCAGCCGCAACCCGAAGTGGATTGCGCTCAACGTGCCGGCAAGCCTTGGCAAGACGTTTCATCCGAGAAACTGATTTTTTTGATTGAGCCGCCGATCATGGTCCCGAAAAGGCGAGCAACCGGGGCCGGCGGCGGCTTTTTTTGCGTCTGAAAAGTTGCTCGTGCTTCCACAAAAATAAACAACTATGGCTTTCCAGAAAATTGCCCTGACGATGGCCGCCGCCTCCTGCCTGTTGCTGGCCGGATGCGGAGAAGACACCACCACCGACAAGAAGGCCGAAAAGGCCGTTGCCTCCACCGAACCGCTCAAGGCCGCATGGGTTTATCCGAGCCCGCGCGCCGATGAAGGTTGGTCCAAGCAGCACGAAGAAGCTCGCATGCTCATTGAGCAAAAGTACGGTGACAAGATCAAGACTCAAGTGGTCGACAACGTTACCAATACGGTGGACGCCGAGCGAGTCATTCGCGATCTGGCTGCTCAAGGCAACAAGATCATCTTTGCCACAAGCTTTACGTACATGAATCCGGCACTTAAGGTGGCCAAGGAGTTTCCGGACGTGAAGTTTGAAAACTGCACCGGATACAAGACAGCTGCCAACTACAGCAACTACAACGCGCGCTTTTATCAGGCCCGTTATCTTGCAGGCAAACTCGCCGCTTCCATGAGCAAGACCGCTCATTTGGGTTATGTGGCCGCCATGCCGATTCCCGAGGTGCTTCAGGGAATCAACGCTTACACGTTGGGTGCGCAGAGCGTTAATCCTGACGTGAAAGTGTCCGTTGTGTGGACCAACACCTGGTATGACCCGGGTAAGGAAGTGGACGCCACGAACACATTGATCGGTCAGGGTTGCGACATTCTCACGCACCACACCGATTCGACTGCTGTCCCCGCAACGGCAGAAAGCCGAGGCGTGAAGGTGATCAGCTATCACTCGGCCATGACGAAGACGGCTCCCAAACAGCTGATCGGTGCCGTGACGCACCACTGGGATGAGTATTACGCTCACCGAATCCAGGCGCTTTACGACGGCAAATGGAAGGTTGAGCCTGTTTGGGGCGGCGCCGAACTGCACATGGTGCGCTTATCGGCCATTACGCCTGATGCGCCCAAGTCAGTAGTCGAAGACATCAACGCCGTCTACTCCAAGATGGAGAAGAAAGAATTCAGCGTCTTCTCCGGCCCGATTGTCGACAACGAAGGAAAGGTACAGATTCCTGAAGGAAAGGTTGCCGACGACAAGATGCTCAACACAATGAACTACTTCGTCAAGGGCGTGATCGGCAAGGTGCCCACCGGCAAGTAACAGAATCAACACCGCCGAAAGACGGGTGCAAAGGCAAGACTCAAGCGTTTTACCGGTGCGCCCGTTTTGTCTTTTTCAGCATCGAGTCGATAACTGATAAAATCACGCCAACTTTCCCCATCCCCATATTTTCCTTTCTTTTCAAAGAGGCATCCCTGATGGCATTCCAGAAAATTGCCCTGGCTCTTGCTGCCGCTTCCTGCCTGGTGTTGGCCGGCTGCGGCGACGATTCGTCCAAACCTGCTCCGAAGAAGGCAGAGGCTCCTGCAGCCACCGCTTCTTCCGGTCCTTTGAAGGCCGCCTGGATCTATCCGAGCCCGAGTGCCGACGAAGGCTGGTCCAAGCAGCACGATGAATCGCGTCAGCTGATCCAGAAGCAGTTCGGCGACAAGATCAAGACGCAGTTTGTGGAAAACGTCACGACGATGGCTGACGCCGAACGCGTGATTCGCGATCTCGCCTCGCAGGGCAATAAGATCATCTTTGCGACGAGCTTCGAATTCATGAATCCGGCGCTCAAGGTGGCCAAGGAATTTCCCGATGTGAAGTTCGAACACTGCACGGGTTATAAGACGGCCGACAATTTCAGTTACTACAACGCTCGCTTTTATCAGGCTCGTTATCTCGCAGGCAAGCTTGCCGCTTCGATGAGCAAGGACGGCCATCTGGGTTACGTCGCCGCTGTGCCGATTCCCGAAGTGCTCCAGGGCATCAATGCATACACGTTGGGTGCTCAGACCATCAATCCCAACGTGAAGGTTGATGTGGTCTGGACCAACACTTGGTATGACCCGGGCAAGGAAGCCGATGCGACCAATACGCTGATCGGACAGGGCTGCGACATCATCACGCACCACACCAACTCCCAGGCTGTGGCCTCCACGGCCGAAAGCAAGGGCGTGAAAGTGATTAGCTACAACTCCCCGATGGTCAAGGCTGCTCCCACGCAACTGATCGGTGCCGTGACGCACCACTGGGATGAGTTCTATGCCAAGCGCATCCAGGCTGTGATGGACGGCAAGTGGAAGGTTGAACCGCTCTGGGGCGGCGCCGAAATGCACATGGTGCGGCTGTCTAACATCTCCAAGGATGCTTCCAAGGAGGTGGTTGACGACATCAACGCGACCTATGCCAAGATGGAAAAGCAGGAATTCGACGTCTTTACCGGTCCAATCGTGGACAATGAAGGTAAGGTGCAGATCCCCGAAGGCAAGCGCGCCGACGACAAGATGCTCACCACGATGAACTACTTCGTCAAGGGCGTGACCGGCAAAGTCCCGAGCAACAAGTGATCTGTCGTTGAGTCTCAAAGCGGTCGCCTCTCTCGGGCGACTGCGCAAACAAAAGCCCGCTTCGTGCGGGCTTTTGTTTGTTCGGAGACTCGCTATGCTTCAGTGGCCGCAAGCGCCTTGTTGAGACTATCTAAAACGAGCGCACGGTGACGCTCTTCGTGTAGCGTGCCCACGTAGGCGCGAATGAGTTCAGCCGTCTGCCAGCGCTTGGTGGGAGAAAGGCCGATCATGGCTTTGAGCGCTGAGGTAAAAAGCGGATCGTGGCAGTCGGCACCTTGTGGCAAGACGGGCGTTGTGGTGATGCGTCTTGCTTCTTCTTCAATGGCAAAAAGCATCGGAAAGAGAATGCCCACGGGCAGGCGCTGTGCGGCCTGTGCGGAAAATTCCGCGAGTTTTTTCAAGTAATGATCGATGTTTGTGGGAAGAAAGAAGGCAAGCGTGGGCTTGGCAGCATCTTCCCGCAGACGGTCGGACAGCTCCCTGAGAATTGACAGCATCGTTCGCGCAAAACTTTCGGCTACGGCGCGCGGGGGCGTCGTGGGGAGCGCTCGGATCAAAAGTTCACCCTTTTGCGTATCGCTCAAGAGACAATCGAAAAGCATATCTTGAGCTTCTTTAGCCGAAAGACTCTGCACGGCGTCGTGCAGGGCGTCGGCATAACCGTAGTGATCCATGGCGAGCTTTATGCCTTATGGTTGCCGCCAGACTTGTTGCGCGAAGCCGGACGGGAGGAGATCGTCGTCGAAACGGTTGCTTGGACGGCGGCAGGCTTTGCTGTGCTCTTACGAGGACGTCCCGGAGAACGGTGCTCGACGGCGCTCGGTGTGATCTGAAGGCTGTTGACAAGGCGGCTGGCCAGATCGTCAACTGAGGAGGCGGCGGCCATCGGTTTTACCATGGGCTGAGCCTTCACCGGTGCGGCTGCCTTGGGCTTGGAGGTTGCAAGCTTGGCTTCCGTCTTGATGATTTTGACACTCACCTTTTCCTGCGGTTTGATTCCCGTTTTGGTGTTTTTGGCAGGTTTTTCCGGTTTTTCAGATTTTTTCTCGACCTTTGCAGCTTTCACCGCAACAGCGTTGCGAGTTTTTTCCGTTGCGACTGTTTCCGAGAATTCAAAACCTTGTTCTTCGCACCAAGTCTTGAAGGCTTTGCGGTCGGAGATGACAGCGCAGGGGATGTCTCCGATGATCGTCTGCGAGAAGCCGAAAGGTTTGAGTGAGGCCGGCGGCATATCCATCAACACGGCAAGGGCGGCACCTTCAGGGCTGTCCTTGAGCGAACAGAAAAGGGAGTCGCTCTTTTGAACATTGCGCTCCAAGAGCGCCTTGGCCGTGACAATAAGCACCTTGAATTCAGCCTTGTCCATGTGCTCGACCCAATCGGTGAGCGAGGACTTCTGCATCAGCGAAAGGGCGCGGTGACAGCGCAGCGCATCGCGGCGCGTTTCGGCGTAAAGCTCGAAAACATCGTTGGACTGTGCGGCGTCGAGATCGTCCTGAGACGGAAGTCCGTCCTTGGTGAGTTCAAGCGCCTTGAGGCCTTGGGCGCTCAATTCACGGACTTTGTCGTGCAAAGTTTCGTACTTGGCGATGTATTCCGGAATCATGCGCTGACGCGCCGTGAAAATGACCGTGTAGACATCGGAAACTCGGTCCATGGCCCTGAGAAGTTTTTTCGGAGATTTTTTCCAGTCGTCTCCGAGTTCGGACTCGATAACTTTTTTGAGGCTGCGGGGTTTGAAATCGATTGCGCGCAACATTCCGGCCGCATCCATGGCAAAGGAAATGGTTTTGGTGTCGTTCACGGTACTGCTTTTTCTGTGTGAATGGTCTTAATTCATGAGCAACTGAGCCCGACGGCGCAGTCAGGCAAGCCATTTTAGAACGACCGAGCCTAGCCGAAGGTTAGGATTTGCGCGAAAAAAGCCCGAATGCTTCGGATTTTGAAGCACTCGGACCCAGCCTTGGGGCGGTTTGGAAAAAAGTGAAGCGTTACGGTTCGTCGCCGGTCTTTATTGGACGATTCTCGTCGCTGACCCATTCCGACCAGCTGCCGATATAGACGCCAGCAGCTGGAATGCCTGCTTCCATCATGGCCAGATGGTTGCAACAGGCAGTGACACCCGAGCCACAGCTGTTGATGATGTCGGAGTGAGGCACTCCGTTGAAGACCGCTTCGAATTCCTGCCGCAGCGTTTCCGGATCTTTGAAACACTTGTCGGGACGCAGATTGTCGCTGCTCGGACGGTTCAGACTGCCCGGAATGTGGCCGGCCTTGGGATCGTGGTTTTCGACTTCGCCTGTGTAGCGGTTGTGCGCACGGGCGTCAACGAGAGTGTAGTCGCGAAGATCGAGATTACGTTCCACGAAGTCGTCGTCAAAGACGCGTTCAAGGGGCATAGTGGCTCGATAGGTTCCGGCTTCCCACTCGGGCTCCTCAGTCTGAAGCGGTAGCCCAGCGGCCTTCCATGCGCAAAGACCGCCGTTTAAAACGCGCACGTTTGCAAAACCCACCCAGCGCAATGTGAACCAGAGGCGGGCGGCAAAGTTGCTTTCGCCGTCGTCGTAAACAACTACGGTGGAATCCGGATTGAGTCCGAGGCGGCGCATGTTTACGCAGAAGCGTCCGGAATCAGGCAGCGGGGTACGGCCGTTGCTGCCTGAGCAGACCCCTGCAACGTCGGTTTTGAGGTCGGCAAAGCGGGCTCCCGGAATGTGACCTGCTGCATAAGCGGTGCGTCCGTATGCCGCATCAGTCAGGTTGTAGCGGACATCAAGCAGCACAAGCTTGGGGTCGGATAAAAGGGCGTTGAGTTCGGTGACGGTGATGAGTTGGGAGCCGGACATGCTTTTTTCCTGAAGACGGTTCGAAAAATTCAAGTGTGAGTTTTCTTTTCGCGGGATGATGCGCGCTTGGTGATGACGCTTGCGCAAACACCGGCAAAAATAATGATAGCGATCCCAAAGAGGCTCTGCATCTCAATGGGATCCCCGAAAATCATGACGCCCATAATGACGGCAAAGACAATGGCCGAGAACGACAGAATGGAACTGAGAAGCAGGTTGCCTGATCCGTAGCTCTTCGTGAGCGCAATTTGTGCAAGTGTGGCCGAGCTTCCCGCTACGATGATGCACAGCACGCTCTTGGTGGTGTACACGTCAGGCTGATCAAAAATCGGATGCGTCACGGCGCCGAAAATGATGTTGAAAAGCGTAAAGTAAAACACCACGCGCCAGTCGGGTTCATTCAGCCGCGTAAGCTCCCGGATCTGCATGTAGGCAACGGCAGACAGCAGTCCTGAGGCAAGACCGATGAGAGCCGGAAACATGTCGCCAGCATGAAACTCCGGCTGCAGCACTTCCACGACGCCCGCAAAGCCCACTACGGTAGCGACAACGAGCTGCCATTGCACGGGCTTCTTGTACCAGAGGGCGGCTCCTACGACGAAGGCCGCCATGAAAAGCGGCGACGTATAGTTGAGTGTCATGCCGGTTGAAAGCGGAAGATTGGCAACGGCATATAGCCACATGCCAAGAGCGACGGTGCCTATACCGCTGCGTTTGACGTGCGAACCGAAGCACGGCGTTTTAAGCGACCTGCCGGTAGTGAGTGCCCAAACAAAAATCGTGACGAAGCCGAACACGCCGCGCCAAAGAATCATCGAAAACGATCCGATTTCCGGAGCGGCCATCTTGACGCTTGCCGCCATGACTGCAAAAAGAAAGGACGCCACCAGCATCCAGAAGGAAGACATCGTATAGCCGTGCGTTTTGTTGAACGAGATGACACTATAGTCAAAATCGGTTGCACCGAATCACGCATCAACGACTTTTGGAGTTTGCGATTTTTCCAATGATGCTCGCGGTATGATGATCGTCGCGACTTTTTCTCAACATCTTTAGGAAGACTCGACAGATGCTCAAAATCGGCTTTTTAGGTGGCGGCAACATGGCGCGCGCCATTGTGGCGGGCTTGGTTTCAAGCGGCGCGGATCCGAAGCATGTGACGGTGATGGATCGTCATCCCGAAAAATTGGCCGCGTTGCGCGAGCAGTTCGGCATCACGACGCAAGAGAAACCCGGCGACTGGGTCACGGCACTTGATGTGGTGGTTTTGGCCGTCAAGCCGCAAGGTCTTAAGGAGTGCTGTGAGCAAGTGGCTTCTTTGGTTTCGCCCGAGACGACGGTGCTTTCAATCGCAGCGGCCGTTCGCGCCGACGTGATTGCCGATTGGTTGGGCACCCGACGAGTGGTGCGCTGCATCCCCAATACGCCTGCGATGGTGGGCAAAGGCTTTTCGGGTCTTTTTGCCGCGCCGCAGGCAACCAAAGACGATCGCTACCGTGCTCAGTGCGTTATGCAGACAGTCGGTGCTCTGGAATGGGTGGAAAGCGAGGACGATCTGCATCTTGTCACGGCAGGTCCCGGTTCGGGCCCCGCTTACGTGTTCCTTTTCATGGAAGCCCTGGCCGATGCGCTGATGCAGGAGGGGCTCTCGCCCGAAAAGGCCAAGGAATTTGCACTCAGCACGGTGGAAGGTGCTGCGGCGCTGGCTCGTACGAGCGGCGAAGCGTTTGACGTGCTTCGTCACAACGTCACGAGCAAGGGCGGCACGACCGCCAAGGCAATCGAAGCGTTTGAGGCGCACGACCTGCGCGGTACAGTCAAGGCGGCGGTGCAGGCTTGCAGAACCCGCAGCGAAGAAATGAGCGAATTGTTTGCCTGACGTCTTACTCTGAACGATCGGAGGCTTGACGGCCTGTACTGTAAATCAAAAGCAAGACGCCGACTCAACTGAGTCGGCGTCAAACGTTTGGTTGATCAAAAAGCGAGATCCAAAAGTCCTTTGGGTTTGTATCCCAACGTCTGCACGCACAGTGGCATTTGCGTTGCGGTCAGTTGCAGCGTGTCGTGTACCTTTTCCGAGTCGAAGGTAAGTCGCGCCAGACAGTTGATGTTGAGCGCGGCACAGGCCATATAGACGGCCATCACTTTGGCGCCGGTGTCCAGAAGCGGGGCGTGTGCCATCACTTCATCGGACATTTTGGTGATGTTCTTTCGATTGATGAACTGCACGATCTGCATGGCCAGATCGGTCATCAGTCCTTGCGTCTTGGCCTGATCGTAGACATAGACCAAATGCACGGGAGCCTGCTTGACCATCGGCTGCAACAGACAGAAGTCTTTGCGGCAGTCTTTTTCATGCACAAATGAGAGCACGCGGCGCTCCGGCACCCACAGCCAGACACCGTTGGCTTTGACGACGTAGGTGTCGATTTCCTTCCAGTTGAGCGTCGTCGGTGTCGTGCGGTGGTTTTCGTTGTTGCCCTTGCCGTTTAGGCCGTCGGCTGCCCACAGGATTCGCACCAGATCTTCGTCACAGATCGGTGCGTCGGAAAAGTCAAGCGACGAGCGGCGTCGCATGAAAACATCCGACAAAGGCATCGACATTTTGCCCGGTGCAGGCAATTCCCGCTCGGGAGCCTTGGGGTTTTCTTCGTTTTTTTTGCCTTTGATGATGTCCTTGAGTTCTTCAATGCGCTTCATCGTTGCACCACCTTACTGCGGAAAACCGACCGTCACGGCCATTTGTGGATCGTAGGACTTCAAGCCGGCGGCTCCAAGAACATCCTGCGGCTCAAACCAAGCGCGCGGAACAGCGGCAAGCCCCATGGCCGAGCAAGCTAAAAGAGCGTTTTGAACCATAACGCCAACGTCGACAGACTGACAGATGGCACCGGCGCGGCCGTTGGAGATTCGACCGGTCTTCGCTTGATTGACGGCAAAGATCAGCGTGACGGGAGCCAGAGAAACAAAGTCTTGACCGGCCGTGGTGGCTGAACGATGGTCTCCCTCGGTCAGAAGCTTTAACGCGTGTGTCTCGGCGCAATAGGACCAAACACCTTTTTGATCGAACACAAAACATTCGACTTCACGGCTGTCGAGAGCCGAAGGTACGGTGCGGCGACCATCGGTGCCGTTTTGTCCGGCACAGGCCCACAGCAGAGTGGACAGCAGCGGAAGATCCAGAGGCTGATCCGAAAATTCACGTCGACTGCGGCGGCGTCCCAACACCTGCGAAAAGGGCATCGTCATTTCCACCGGTGGCGGGAGTTCAATGGTCGTTTGCATATCACAACTCCAGAGATTTTTTGTTTTAGAAAACGGACGCTCAAAAACAAACTCGGTCGGCTTTCGCGAACGAATGCCAACCGAGAATAATCCATTTTTGAGAAATTTTGACGATGTCAGAGAACGACTTTTAGCGAATGTCTTCAAATAACGAGGCGTACATGGGCCAGTACACCGCGTAGACAAGCGTGAGCATCAGAAAGGCCAGCGGCATGATGACGAATGTCACAGCGGCATCGGTTGAGCCCAGCGCAGAAATGAGCGCCGAAGCAAGCAGACCGAATGCAACGATCATGGCACCCACGAGCAGCACAAGCAGGATTACCGGAATGATGTTGCGCAGGCAGCCGAAGAATGAATAAAACACGGCTTTGCCCCAGCTCATGCGTTTTTCGGAGGCCAGAAGCGGAGCAAACCAGACGGCCATAAGTCCAGGAATGTAAATGACCGTCACAGCGACGATGGCGTCCCACGGGATATTGGCCTGAACGCTTGCCCAGTCGAGTCGGTCATTGGCGTCAATTTTCCAAAGTGCAATGGAGTCGGCAGCCATCAGACCGTAAAGCGCGTTTACGGTTATGAGAATGAAACCGTACACAAATCCGATGCGCATGAGATTTTGGCGCACGACGGGATCGATAAAGACGTTTTTGAGTTCGGAAAGACGCGGGTCGCCTCCTTGCAGCGCGGTTCGCGTACTGCGCCCGATAAAAGCCGTGCCAAACGGCATGAAAAGTGCAGCAAAGACGATGCCTGCATAGGGAATGGCACTCAAAAAGCCCATGATGAGCAGGTAGACCATCGTAACAGCCAGAAGATTGAGTGGTTTGCGGCCGACGGCCGTTGCGGCGTCTCGAAACCAATACCAACCGCTGGCGGCGGAAAGACGGCGCGAAGTGTTGCTGTCAGTCATGAAAATTTTTTCAAGTAAAAAAGAATGGAAAGTGTCTCGCACGACACCTTCCGAAAACGCAGGATTTTAGTCGACGAGCGGGAAAGTTACGCGTTTGCGATTGCGCAGAATTCTTTCAAAATATGTTGGATCGTGCGGTTTTAGGAGGCTGGCTTTCCGAGGCTGATAGAAGTCATAGAGCCGCGAGAGCCAGAAGCGCAGCGCCGCCGCGCGCAACATGTCAGGCCACCAGCGGCGCTCGGCATCGGTAAACGGAAGCACGGCGTGATAGGCCCTCAGAAAAGCTTCGGTTTTTCTCGGATCCAAATGCAGATCGGGCGCTTCGAAGTCCGTGCACCAGTCGTTGACGGTGACGGCCACGTCAAAAAGAAGAGCCGTACAGCCCGCAAAGTAGAAGTCGAATACGCCGCTCACGTGTTCCTGTTCGGTTCCGTGCCCGACGATCATGGCGTTGTTTCGAAAGAGGTCGCAGTGGCAGGCGGCAACGGGCAAAGCCTGAAATTGCGAATCGGAAAAGACAGTCAGCTGATGATTTACTTCTTCGGAGAGCATTGCTCCGACGGTTGGATCAAGATGGGGAAGCACAACGGGTGCCGTGGCTTGCCACCACTGCGGACCGCGCAGGTTTTCCTGAAACAGGGAAAAACCTCGAGCAGCAATGTGCATACGGGCGAGCACTTCACCCATGCTTGCGCATTCTTTTGCGGTTACGTTTTCGATACTTCGGCCTTCCAGACGATTGGCGATGGAAAAGGGCTTGCCTTTGATGTGCGAAAAAAGTTGGCCCGATTTCGTGCGCACCGGAGCGGCCACAGGGCATCCTTGGCTCCGCAGGTGCGCGCACAGTTCCAGATAGAAAGGAAGCTGACTTTCACTGAGACGTTCAAAAACGGTCAGTACCCAACGGCCTTCGGTCGTATCCAGAAAATAATTGGTGTTTTCAATGCCGCTTGCAATCGGTTCCAGCGACAAAAGCTCCCCGATGTTGAAATCAGGGAGCTCTTTGCGTACCTCCAGCGGTGTCAGAGTCGTAAAGACGGCCATGAGGTGTTACCAGCTGAACTCGATGAATTTCGGCGTATCGAGCGTGGAGCGGGGATCGGCGCCCGGACGGTTGTCAACAGGACGGTCGCTGCGGTTTTTCATCGTGTAGGGAATCTCGGTAGAACCCGGTGTCACACGCACGTCCGTCACACGGTTGTTCTGATCGTGTGTTTCTTCGATGATTGTTCCGTATTCAGAACGGTATTTCGTTACCTTACCCGTGTCGACGCGCTTGCTGCGTTCTTCGCGGGCACGCTGCATGTCGCGCTCGGACGGCTCCAGGCGCGATGCCTCGTATGTTTCTCGGGCGTCGCGATTGGAGCGCTTGACGTCGGCGTTCAAGTTGGGGGCGGGGGGAGCGTTGCGCTGCACTTCGTTTGAAGGCGGAATGTAGGCGGGCGGCGCATCGTTGACCTGGGCCCAAAGACCGGTGGCCATGCCGGTCAAAAACAGTGCGGTAAAGAGTTTACGCATTACAAGAACCCTCTCTATCAGTGTCGATTGCCGTGGTTTCGAAACCTCGGCGTGTGCTTCTATCTTATACGGGATTGAGCATCAAAACCTGTAGCAACCGTCAGAAAAATGAGCAATGGATCGTTTCTGCGACACTGTTGCCGCGACGGAATTCTTTAGAATCGGGTGTCCTTCAATTTGACCGAACGTTACCATGCCCAAACTTCTTCTCGTTGACGGCTCCAACTACCTTTTCCGAGCTTTTCATGCACTGCCGCCTTTGACTACCAGCAAGGGAGAACCCACCGGTGCCATCAAAGGCTTCAACGGTATGCTTCGAACGGTGCACGATACGGTGTCGCCCGATTGCGAGATCTGCGTTTTTGATGCCAAGGGCAAAAATTTTCGCCATGAGCTTTTCGAGTCATATAAAGCCAATCGTCCGCCGATGCCCGAGGAGTTGCGAAGCCAAATTGAACCGATTTTTGAGTTGGTCAGATTGCAGGGATGGCCGCTTTTGCAAGTCGAAGGTGTGGAAGCTGACGATGTACTCGGCACGCTTGCAGTACAGGCCGTTGCCGTCGGCTGGGATGTCGTGATTGCGACGGGCGATAAGGATTTGGCTCAGTTGGTAAGCGATCGCATCCATCTCATCAACACGATGACCAAAACGGTTCTCGATCGCGAAGGTGTCTTTGAGAAATACGGGGTGTATCCCGAGTGTGTCATTGACTATCTGGCGCTTATGGGGGACAAGGTAGACAACGTTCCCGGCATCAACAAATGCGGGCCTAAAACAGCGGCCAAGTGGATTGCCGAATACGGCAGTCTCGACAATCTTGTTGCCAACGCCGATCGCGTCAAAGGTAAGATCGGCGAGTATCTGCGTGAGGGGATCCCGTTTTTGGATTTGGCCAAGAAGTTGGTCACGATCAATACGCAGGCGCCCGTTTCGTTCGATCCGATCGAATTTACCAAGAAAGAACCCGATGCCCAGGGCTTGGCTCAGTTCTATGCCCGTTGGGAAATGAGCGGTTCGACAGGTCGCCGTGCCGTACGCACGCCCAAGAAGACCGTCCCGACGATGACGCCCGACCTTTTTGCAGCGCCTTCGATTCCGATGGAAGAAATAACAGAGTCGACTCCTGCCGTGACTCCCGTTACGGCAGGTGACGTGCGAGTGGTCTGTTCGCCCGATGAGGTTGCGCAGCTGGCAGACGAGTTAAATGCTGTCGCCACGGATCGCTTCCCGGTGGCTGTCTGGGTGGCCGGCAATAACACGAGCCCCATGCACGATGCGGCCGTTGGTCTAGCCTTTGCCCTCAATCCGCTTCGTACGGCTTATGTCCCCTTGATGCATCAGGACGGACCGAATGCTGACGCAGAGGCGGTCCGCGAACATCTGGCCCCCTGGTTTGCGAGCGCTGCTGCAAAAGTGTTTTTTGACGCCAAGCGCTGTCAGCATCTGCTGGCCAACGCTGGTCTGCCGGTCTCCGGCACCGTTCACGATGCCATGCTCATGAGTTATGTGATTGAAGCGCATCTCAAGCACAACTTTGCCAAGATTGTCGCGCGCACAACCGGACTTTCTGCACTGGATGATGAAGGTCTTTATGGCAAGGGAGCCGGCAAACTCGATGCCGTTACCGTGCCTCTGAAAGATGCGGCGGCTTTCGGCGTGCGCACCGCTGCGCTTTTGCGTACGGCGGCATCTGTGATGTGGGTCAAGCTCTCCGAAGATGAGGCGCTTTTGTCAATTTACCGAGACATGGAACTGCCGGTGATGCAGGTACTCACCGGGATGGAGCGCTCGGGCGTGTTGATTGATCGCGAGAAACTTGCTCAGCAAAGCAAAGAGTTGGCCGAACGTATTGACGAAGTCAAGGCCAAGATTGAAGAAATTGCTGGCGGCGCTTTCAATCCGGCAAGTCCTAAGCAGTTGGCGCAGGTGCTCTTTGAAAAACTGCAGTTGCCGGTGAAGAAAAAAACGGCTTCGGGAACCCCGTCGACTGATGAGGAAGTTTTGAGCGAACTTGCGCTTGACTATCCGCTGCCCAAGCTCATTTTGGAATTTCGAGCGCTTTCCAAACTTAAGAGCACTTATACGGATAAGCTACCGCAGATGGCTGACCCGGAGGACGGACGTGTGCATACGACTTTCGGTCAGGCCACGGCTGTAACAGGGCGCCTGGCAAGTTCGGACCCCAACTTGCAAAACATTCCGGTTCGAACTGCCGAGGGACGGCGCGTGCGAGAAGCTTTCATTGCCAAACCTGGTTGCAAACTGATTTCTGCCGACTACTCGCAGATTGAATTGCGCATCATGGCGCACATTTCTCAGGACGAAGGACTTCTCAAGGCTTTCCGAGAAGGTAAAGACATTCATCGCGCCACGGCTGCCGAAGTGTTCGGTACGCAGCCTGAAAACGTGACGGCCGAGCAACGCCGAATGGCCAAGGTGATTAACTTCGGACTGATCTACGGCATGAGCGCCTTCGGTTTGGCGCAAAATCTCGGCATCGAGCGTCGTATGGCTTCGCATTACATTGAGGAATACTTTGCCCGATATCCGGGGGTAGCTCGCTATATGCAGCAGACGCGTTCGGCTGCGCATGCTCAAGGTTATGTGCAGACAGCTTTCGGTCGTCGCCTGTGGTTGCCGGATATTCTGAGTTCGCGTCCTGCTGTGCGGGCCGGTGCGGAACGCGCTGCGATCAATGCGCCGATGCAAGGGACGGCGGCTGACTTGATCAAGCGCGCGATGATTTCGCTCGATCGGTGGCTCAAGAAGCAAAACCTCAAAAGTCGTTTGATTCTTCAGGTGCACGACGAATTGATTCTTGAAGTGCCGGAGGACGAGTTGGAGTTGGTCAAAGAAAACGTTGCCGCCATCATGCAGTCCGCGGCGTCGCTTTCTGTACCGCTCCTGGCTGAAGTCGGGGTGGCGGACAATTGGGAAGCCGCGCACTGAGGTCTACTCAGCGGGCGTTCGGCGTCTGATGCCTTCCAAGATCGCAAAGATCACGATCGTAAAGATCGAGAGGATCAGGCACAGAGCGGCAGCGGCATCGAAATCGGCGCGCGAAACCGCGTTGAAGATTTCCAGCGAGAGTGTGTTGGTTTTGCCCGACAGGTTGCCGCCCACCATCCTGGTGATGCCGATTTCTCCGCTTGCGCGTGAAACGCCCAGTAGCAGTCCGGAGAGAATTTGCGGTCGGACGTAGGGAAGCGTGATGTGTCTCAGAATGGTCCAGCCGGAAGCTCCGTGCACGGCTCCCGCGAATTCAATTGCCTTGAGCTGACGACCTTCTAAAGCAGTCTGAATGGGTTTGACGACAAGCGGAAGCCCTGCGATGAAAGCGGCGAGCGCTACGGACGCGGGCGTGAAAATCAGATAAATGCCCGCGTCGTACAGCCAGGAGCCGATCCAGCCGTTGCGCCCCAAGAGAACCAACAGCAGATACCCAAGAGCCACCGGCGGAAAGACGAGAGGCAATGTGGTAAGAAACGAAGCGATGCGCGAGAAAGCTGTCGGACGGCGCGCAAACCACCACGCGAGCATCGGGCCGAAAATGGCAAAACCGATGCCCGCAATAAGACAGGTCTGAGCCGTGAGCCAGAGTGCACCGAGAATTCCCGGCGCAGACAGGACTGTCCGGAGTTCCTGCAGCGGTGTCAAAAGCGTTTGGATCAAGCGCGCGCCCCGTTTCGATCGTCAGCCGAAAACAAATCAGCGGACGACACCGAACTTGTTCAAAATCGGTGTGGCTTTGTCAGAGGCCAGAAATGCCATGAAGGCTTCCACATCGGCTTTGTCCTGAGCCTTCAGGTTCTTCACAGGGACAGCGGTCATTAAAACGGGTTTGTATCCGTCCTTGACGGCGGTAAAACCGCCGATTTTATCCTTGTTGCCGCGCGCAGCAACAAGATTCACGAAACCTGCGTCCATTTCTCCGCGCACGACGTAGCTCATGACCTGCGGAACGGTGGAAGCAATGTTGACGCGATCACCGAGTTTCTTGTCCAAGCCGCTGCTTGCCAGATATTCTTTGGCGGCGCGGCCATAGACGGCTGCTTTCGGATCGGGCATGGCCACGCGCTTGACATCACTTTTGTCCAGATCTTCGGGACCGGTCAGAACGATGCCTTTGCGCCAGGCAAGAATCAGAGGCGTGTCGCCGAGTTTGACGCCGGTCTTGAGTTCTTTGAGTTCATTGGAGAACTTCTGCAGACTCGTGGCATCTGAAATCACGAGATTGACTTTACCGCCTTCGCGTACTTGGGCGAGCATCTGACCGATGTTGCCGCCGAAAGCCGTGCCGACTTTGGCTTGCGTTTGGCTCTGATAAGCGTCAACAAGCGCTTGAACCATCTTAACGTAGCCCGCTCCCGTGGTTACGGTAACTTCGGCTGCAGCTGTACCGGCAAAAAGAAGAGAAGCCCCTGCGGCCAAGGCCGCAACAGTCAGGTTAAGTTTCATTGGAAAGTCCTCCGAGAGTGGGAATCGTTGTCGAGGCGGGAGGTGTTGCCAGGTTTTTCCCTGATGACGCCGTCCTCGATGTAGAGCAAACGTGAAGCCAATCGTTTGGTTTCGTGTTCAGAGTGTGTGATGTAGAGCACTGGAATTCCGATGCGTTTTTCGGTGGCTTCGATGTAATCCATGAACGTTTCGCGGCGTTTGGGGTCGAGACTTGCGAGCGGTTCGTCGAAAATGAGCAGTTTCTCTGCGCCCATCAGTGCGCGGGCCAAAGCCGCTCGCTGGCTTTCTCCGCCGGAAAGTGTGGCGGGATGACGGGGGAGAAGCTTTTCTATGCCGAGAAGATTTACAAGTTCGTCAAATGCCAATAACGGCTTGCGGTTGCCGAACAGAACGGGGAAACGAATGTTTTCTTCGACGGTGAGGTTCGGAAAAAGCCGATGAGTCTGAAATACGAAGCCGATTTCGCGTTCTTGAGGCGGAGGTTGATGCCTGAGGCGGCATCGAACCAGATATCACCGTCAGAGATGATCTGTCCTTTTTGCGGAGCGATGGCGCCGGACAGAAGGTCGGCGAGCGTTGTCTTGCCTGAACCGGAGTCGCCGCGTAGCACCGTGATGCCGCCCGCGTGTAACGTAAATGCGGCCGAAAGCGAGAAACCGGGCCGAGAAAAGATCAGATTGACGTCAAGCATGTCGCAGAAATCGGGGAACGAAAAGCGGCTATGGCGCAATCTTAACCGTTATTCACAAAAGTGATGGCGAATTTTTGTTCGTAAAAAAAACCGCAGGCGTTCCGTGAACACTTGCGGCTGTTCAAAATCGGGTGAATGCGGTTATCAGTAACAGGCGCCGGCGACTTCGGGGACCAGAGTCTGGATTTCTTTGCCGTTGGCATCAAAGAAGGTGAGACCTTTTTCGGTCATTTCCACTGTGCGGGCATCGCGCAGAATCGTGAGCATCTGATCTTCGAGCTTCATGAATTCCGGACCGCACATACGGCGCGTGGTCGCGATCTTGTCAAAGAGGATGTTGTGACCATCAAACTGAAACGAACCCGAGGCGCGGTTGCAGCCCAGATCGCCGGCCAGACGATTGCCGGAGAGGAACTCCAGAACAGGCGGAGTGTCGCAGTCGGACTTTTCGGGCAGCGGTAGCATCCAGTTGGTGTTTTCAAGTACAACAGGCTCGGCCTTCGAAGCCGTAGTGGAGGTGCAGCCTGTAACGGCGGCGCACAGGACGGCGCTCAGTGCGAGCGCTTTGATACCGTGGTTCATCAGATAAAACCTTTCGTACGTGGGATTAAACGTGGTCCGAATTGTAATCGGCTGGTCTGAGTTCTTGCTTAGGTATCGCTAAGAAAAAAAGGCGGAAAAGCAAAAGCTATTCCGCCGAAACAACAAATCAAACCAAAGGAGACAGGTCAAAACCAACGGGAATCGCTTGCCATTGACCTTGAAGCGAACTCTACGGGAGTGCGAAAGAAGTTGCTGAAACTTTTTAGGGCTGAACGCAACAAGATGTATCAGGCGCAGGAGTGCGGAGAATACCTAAACTTGGTTAGAATTCAGCACCTTGGACCGAGGGGCGACGGGCAATGTTGCGCTTCGGATTTCGACCGGACAGACACCTTCAGTAACGTCTTGGATACGTTTTCCTACGATTTTCGAATTCTGCTGCGAGTTTGACGCCTTCCGATGACTACGCTTTTTCTCATCGTTCTTGCCAACCTGCTCAGCCGCGTACTGGCTGTGGGACTTGCGGCCGTGCTGTCGTTTCGCATTTTTTCGCGATACGGCAATCTTGTTGCAGCCTTTGCGGCCGGGCTCTTGCTGACGATTGCCTGTACGCATCTGATTCCCGAAGCGGTGGAGTCGGGCATTGACGCGCATTTGGCGGGTGGCGTTTTGCTCGGAGCGTTTGTCTTTTTCATGCTTTTGGAGTGTTTCTTTTCAGCGCTGGGAGGACATTCCCACGGAGACGTCAAAATACGTCCCGTTCCCGTGCTTTTGGGGGGCGGGACCCGGGTGGTGCAAGACAGTTGCTGCCGCTCAAACGGTGCACAAGTTTCTGTGTTATTGGCGGGCACGGCCTGCCACAGCTTTGTCGACGGCGTTTTGGTAGCGGCCGCCTTTTCGATTGATGCGGTAAGCGGCTGGATTGTGGCGGGTGCTGTAATGGCGCACGAACTGCCGCAGGTGATCGGTCAGATCGTAATTCTGATGCAGGCGGGCATCGAAAAAAGACGTGCGGCTATCTATGTCTTTGCCGCGTCCTTAGCTTGCGTACTGGGCGGCATTGCTGGCTGGGCCGTTTTGTCGGTTCTCAACTGGCTTATCGGATACGCCATGCTGGTGTCGGCGGCAAGTTTTATTTTTGTAGTACTTGCCATTTTGCTGCCGGAACTGATGCACCTGAGTGATGCGAAGCAGTCTAAACTGCCCGTCGGGGTACTGACGGCTGTTTTGGCGGGTGTTGCCGTGTCGTACCTAATATTGCAGCCCTTGCATGAAGAAACGCATCGGTTGACCGAAGCGAGCGCCGTGCACGAGCATATCCATGCGGATCGTACCGCAAGCGATGACGCAGAAAAAACTGCGCACTGACGATTATGCCGCTGAAGTTTTTTGACTTTTGTTGTTGCAACGGACACAAGTTTGAAGGTTGTTTTGCCTCTGTCGAGGAAATGCAAAGTCAGCTTGCCGACGGCCTGGTGCGCTGTCCAATATGTGATACGGCTGATGTCAGGAAAGTGCCGAGCGCTTCGCGGCTTGCGGCAGTCAAGACAGACGATAAGTCACAGGATGAATTGCGCCGCAAGGTTCAGGAAGCGCGCGAAGCTCTGATGACGGAAATTCGCAAAGTTGCCGACAGGGCTGAAGATGTTGGTGAAAACTTCGCCGAAGAGTCGCGTCGCATGAAGCGAGGTGAATCCAAAAGGCGCCTTGTCAAAGGCAAATGCACGCTGCGAGAAGCTGAAAAACTTCTCGAAGAAGGCATCGAAGTGCTTCCGGTGCCTGAGTCAAGCGGCAAGACACTGAACTGATTGCAACGGTAGCGAGGCGCTTCATACAGTTTCAGTGCGATTCTCAGTACAATGCCGCTCTTTCAAAAAGAGGCCCAAGAAGGACGTTTTGACGAATGCATATCCTCATCAGCAATGACGACGGCTACATGGCGCCGGGTATCAATGCGTTGGCCAACGAAATGCGCCGATTCGGTCGCGTTTCCATCGTTGCGCCCGAACACAACCACAGCGGCTCGAGCAATGCGCTCACGCTCAATAAGCCGCTTACCGTGACCAACGCTTCCGAAGATGTTTTCGTCGTAAGCGGGACTCCATCGGATTGCGTACATCTGGCGCTGACCGGTCTTCTGAACGATCGGCCTGACCTTGTGGTTTCCGGCATTAACTGCGGCGCCAACATGGGTGATGACACGATGTATTCGGGTACGGTTGCCGCGGCCATCGAAGGCTACATCTTTGGCATTGACTCCATTGCTTTCAGTCAGATTGACAAAGGGTGGGCCGAATTGCCTTCTGCCGCAGCCATGGCAGGAAAAATCGTCGAACGTTTTTTGACGCGCCGTGAGAAGAATCCCGCAGAACCGATTCTTTTGAATGTCAACATGCCCAATCTCCCGCTACACGCGATGCAGGGTATTCACACGACACGTTTGGGACGTCGCCATTGTGCCGAACGCATGATTGACGAAATCAATCCCCGCGGTATGCCGATTTATTGGCTTGGTGCGGCCGGCAAACCGCGTGACGCAAGTGAAGGCACGGATTTCTGGGCAACGCAACACGGCTTTGTGTCCGTGACTCCCTTGCAAATTGACCTTACGAGTCACAAACAGATTGAGAAAGCCCGTCAGCTTGTCGAAGGAAATCTTTGAGCCTCTCCTCTGATTGTCAGAGGTCATTGCGGTTCGTTTTGTAAAAGAAATCTAAAAAACGCGATCTTGCCGTCTTTTGTCGAAGCTTATCGCTAGAATCAAACAAATAAGCGGCTTTTGTCCGAGGAACGTCCTTAGCGGCGGTTCTGGGCGAAAGCGATGCGGGAAAACAAGAGAGAAGAAGCCGTTGAAGTGCATCGATACACTGAGACGCAACGGCAAGAGAGGAGCAAAGAACAATGCGTATGCGTGGTTTAGCCGCCCTTTGCGGCTTGATGTTTTTGGCCGGATGTTCGTCGGTTGATATTTCAGCGCCGATAGAAGATCGCAGTACGCCTTCCCCGGAAGTTTCGGTTCCGGTGGAAAGTACCGAAGCTCATTCGGTCCCGGTTCCCTCGGAGGGTACGTTTCAGCCCCGTCACTTGACAACTGAACCAACGCCGCAAGCAAGCGGCCGCACGCATGTTGTGGTGCAGGGCGACACGATTTACAACATCAGCATGCGCTATGGAGTCAATCCTCGCGAACTGATGCTGTTAAACGACGTGCAGGATCCCACGCAGCTTTCTTTGGGACGCGAGCTGCAGATCCCCGTTTCGCGTGAGGACGGTAGCCAATCGACCGCTCCCGCTGCCACGGTGACGGAAGGGGAAGCTATTGCGACTGAGCCAACCGTTGAAACGGCCAAGCGTCCTGAAACGCCGCAACAGGTTGCCGAGCGCAAAATTGCTGAAGAAGAACAGCAACGCCAGGCTGCCGCGCGAGGCGACATTGAAATTCGTTGGCCTGTTGAAGGCGAAGTGATCGCCGACTTCAACCGAACGGGGACGCTCGGTATTGACATTGGTGCCGATAAGGGATCACCTGTGATGGCAGTTCTCGACGGCACGGTGCATTACATTGGCAACAACAATGACGGCTACGGTCAGTTCGTTTTGGTTCGTCATAACATTCGCCTGCCGGGCAAGCCTACTGCTCCGGTTGTGACCGTGTATGGCAATCTGAGTAAGGTGTTGGTTCGTTTGAACGAAAGCGTGCGAGCCGGACAGAAGATTGCAGAAGTCGGCGAAAGCAGTTCAGGCGTAGAAAAGTTGCGTTTTGAACTGCGTCAAGGCGGACAACCTCTCAATCCGATGCTTTATCTGCAAAAGAAGTAACCGGATCGAAACAAAAAAACTTCTGTCGCCCCGGCAATCAGTTGTGCGGGGCGATTCTTTCCGAAATTGAGACTCCACAAACGAGAAGGAAACCCCAACAATGAGTTCCCGCAAGGAAAAAGTACGCCCTGTTTTTGAAGCGCAGGTGGAAAAACTTGATGCCGAAGGCAGAGGCGTGGCGCGTCGTGAAGGTAAGGTCGTCTTCATTCAGGGTGCTTTGCCCGGAGAAACCGTTATTTATGAGCAGATTCGCAACAAACCGAGCTATGAAGTCGGCATTGTGAAGGAAATCTTGAGCGCTTCCGATCTGCGCGTCGAACCGGCTTGCCCCAACTTCGGTATCGGACCGGGAACTTGCGGCGGTTGCGTGATGCAACATCTGGACGCACGTGCCCAGGTTGACTTCAAGCAAACCGTTCTGATTGACGCCCTGTGGCACATCGGCAAGGTGACTGCTGAGGGTATCTTGCCTCCGATCGTGGGCGAATTCTGGGGCTATCGTCACCGTGCTCGCCTGACGGTGCGCAATGTTGCCAAAAAGGGCGGCATTTTGGTGGGCTTCCATGAAAAAAGTTCGAGTTATGTGGCCGACATGACAGAGTGCCGCATTCTGCCGCAGAAAGTTTCCGATATGCTTCCCGCCATGCGTGATCTCGTGAGCAGTCTTACGATTGCCGAACGTCTGCCGCAAATCGAAGTGGCGGTTGACGGTGACGGTCACACGGCGCTCGTGCTGCGCATTCTTGAGCCGCTTACCAACGAAGACACGGAAAAAATCGAAGCGTTTGCGCAAGCTCAAAATGTTGATATTTGGTTGCAGCCTAAGGGGCCCGACTCAGCCTATCCGATGCACCCGGAAGCGCGAGATCGTCTCAAGCTCAAGCTTGAGGCGTTCGACGTTGCCATCAGCTTCAAGCCGACGGACTTCACGCAGGTCAATCATCGCGTCAATCGTGAAATGGTTGGCCGAGCCATTGAATTGCTCGATGTGAAGCCCGAACACCACGTAGCCGATTTTTTCTGCGGCCTGGGGAATTTCACTCTTCCGCTTGCGCGCCGTTCCGAATATGTAACCGGCATTGAAGGCAGCGAGGCTCTGGTCGAGCGCGCACGTGCGGGGGCGGCCGCCAACGGTTTGGCTCAAAAGACGACTTTTGTCGCGCGCAATCTCTTTACCTGGTCAACGGACGATTGGGATGCGCTTTGGGAAAAAATGGGCGGTATTGATCGCGTGCTTATTGATCCTCCGCGTGAAGGTGCTCAGGCGCTTGCTCAGACGCTTGCGGCCACGAAAAAACGTCCTTCTCGTGTGGTGTACGTCTCTTGTAACCCGGCAACGCTTGCACGTGATTGCGCCATTCTCAAGCATGAAGGCGGTTGGCATGTGCGTGCGGCAGGTGTTATGAATATGTTCCCGCACACTGCCCACGTTGAAAGCATTGCCGTGCTCGAACCGGGCGAAGCGGAAGAATTGGCTTGAAAAGATGTGATGGGGTGAAACGGAAATATGTCGCTTTGAGGTGCCTAATTTCGAATCGAAAATTGGTATGGTGTTTGTTCGAGATGTTTTTGAATGGATGTGACTTGTCAAAATTGACAGTAAAGTGACTCGATAGCAGCAACTTTACTTTGCTGAATAATAAAAGAGGAACGCAAAACCGTGTGTTTTGCGCTCCTCTTTTATTTGGGCAAATGTCTCTTGCTGGAGACTGTCGAAGCAAAATTCAGTGTGAAATCTTACTTCTGAAATTCAGGCGTCAGGAACAGATCCTTGTCTTCCACGGTCAAGCCCTGAGAGAGAAGATAGTCACGGAACTCGCGTTTCATATTGCCTTTACCAGTCCATTCGATGCCGGTGGGGGTGCGGTACTTAATGGGGGCGGGGCCGCGGCGACGAACGGGAGTTTCACGGAAAGAAGACGGAGTGTCTTCAAACTTCAGATCATAACTCTGAATTTGAAAGGCGTCGATCAGTTCCTGCACATGCTTGATGGCGTCGCCTTTGGCGGACTGCATTTTTGCCTTCAGTGCATCCTGCTCAGCGCGCAGGGTGTTGTAGAGGGTTTTGAAATCGTTATCCACTTTTTCGCTCCTGGGTATGCGATATTAAAAAATGATCTAAATGAGTCTCTTTGTGAATTAGATCGCGGGGAGTATACAAGAGCAAAAGCTGTTTGTGAGGCATTGAGGCAGGAGAATGCAAAAAAAATCCGAAAATTACAAAATGACTTGATTTGAATTTTTTTCTCTACCAAAGAGTAGGTTAATGTATAACGGAACCAATGTGTAACTTTGTCCTTAGATGAGGGACAAAAAGAAAAAAAGCATTTTTTCCTTTCGAGCATTCCAAACGAACGGCAACAGAGACTTCTGTAGTTGAGAAAATCGAAAAAATGTGCAACCGCTCCGTTTGCAGTAAAGAAGGAGGGGGGCCTTGCATGGTAAAATCGCGCGTTGAATTTTTAGAGGCTCGTTTTGGGGCGGTCAAGCCGCTTTTCAACGTTGTCTCTCACGAATGCGGGTCTGCTGCAACGGCGGACTCTTTCTTTACTTTTTTTCACACCAAGAGAATCAAATGGCTATTCAGCGCACTCTTTCCATCATCAAGCCCGATGCCGTCGCCAAGAATGTGATCGGTCAGATCTACACCCGTTTTGAAAACGCCGGTCTTAAGATCGTCGCTGCTCAGATGCGTCAGCTTTCCCGCGCCGAAGCCGAAGGCTTCTACGCTGTTCACAAGGAACGTCCTTTCTTCAACGATCTCGTTAACTTTATGACCTCCGGCCCCGTGATGATTCAGGTTCTCGAAGGCGAAGACGCCATTGCTAAGAACCGTCAGCTGATGGGTGCCACCGACCCGAAGAAGGCCGAAAAGGGTACGATTCGCGCTGACTTTGCCGAAAGCATTGACGCTAACGCCGTTCACGGTTCCGACGCTCCTGAAACGGCTGCCGTCGAAGTGGCTTACTTCTTCCCGACGCTCGCTATCTGCTCGCGTTAATCAGAAGTTGAAAGCAAGGCCGGATTGACACTATGCAAGAAAATCAAAGCCAGGTGACGGAGCGCGTGAATCTACTTAACTTTGATGTTGAGGGGATCAAGGCGTGGTGCGCCGCACTCGGAGAAAAGCCTTATCGTGCCATTCAGCTTTCTCGCTGGATGCATAGGCACTGCGAGGACGACTTTGACGCAATGAGCAATCTGGCCAAGAGCTTCAGGGCCAAGTTGCATGACTTGGCCTACATCAAAGCGCCGCCTGTCATTACCGTCAAGCATTCGGCCGACGGCACCCGCAAGTGGCTCTTTGATGTGGGCAACGGAAACGCTGTGGAGGCGGTGTTCATTCCTGAAGACGACCGCGGCACGCTGTGCATTTCTACGCAGGCCGGCTGCGCCATGGGGTGCCTGTTCTGCTCGACGGGCAAGCAGGGTTTTAACCGCAATCTCACTACCGCCGAAATCGTCGGTCAGCTGTGGCACGCCGAGCGCACGCTGCGTAAGGAGGCCGGTGTAACCGATCCCAACGATCGCATTATCAGCAATGTTGTGCTGATGGGCATGGGTGAACCGCTGCAGAATCTCTCCAACGTGATTCCTGCGCTGCGGCTTTTCCTTGACGACAACGGCTACGGTCTGTCGCGTCGCCGCGTGACGGTCTCCACGTCCGGTCTCGTCAACCAAATCGACAAACTCGGCTCCGAGGTGCCCGTGGCTCTCGCTGTGAGTCTGCACGCGCCTGATGACGCTTTGCGCGACATGATCATGCCGGTCAATAAGAAGCATCCGCTCGAAGACCTGATGGCGGCATGCCGACGCTACCTCAAGGTGGCACCGCGTGACTTCATCACGTTTGAATATTTGATGCTCGGCGGCATCAACGATCAGCCTAAACATGCGCGTGAGCTGATCGAGTTGGTACGTACTGTACCCTGCAAATTCAATCTGATCACGTTCAATCCGTTCCCGGACTCTGACCTCAAGCGTCCGGAGCGAGAGACGGTGCTTGCTTTTGCCAAGATTTTGAACGATGCGGGCATTGTCACGACGATTCGCAAGACGCGAGGCGACGACATAGATGCAGCCTGCGGTCAGCTTGCCGGCGAAGTCAAGGACAGAACGCGGCGAGCCGAACGTCTGCTTGAGCAAAAGCGCGCTTTTGGCATCCTGCCCGAACAGCAAAAAGACCGCGTCTGACGACCGAGTCTTTCAATAAAGGATTCCCGAAATGTCCGACAAGACGATTCCCGTGTACCCGGACAAATGTTCTGACGCTGTTTGGCAGCCCAGACGCAAAACGCATGCCGTCAAGATTCAAAACGGTCCCGTTACGGTGACAGTGGGAGGAGGAGCGCCGGTTGTGGTCCAGTCAATGACTAATACCGCAACCGAAAATGTGGCCGATACGGTCGAACAGGTGAAAGCACTTGCCCGAGCCGGCAGCGAATTGGTGCGTTTGACGGTAAATACGCCTCAAGCAGCTCTGGCCGTTCCCGAAATTCGCGCGCAGCTTGATGCCGAGGGATTTTATGTGCCGCTTGTGGGAGACTTTCACTACAACGGCCACAAATTGTTGACGGACTATCCGGCTTGTGCCGCAGCGCTTTCCAAGTACCGTATCAATCCTGGCAACGTGGGCAAGGGTGCCAAGCACGATGACAACTTTGCAACGATGATCCGTATTGCGATCGATAACGGCAAGGCGGTTCGCATCGGCGTAAACGGGGGGTCGCTTGATAAGGAATTGCTTTCGCAGCTGATGGAAGCCAATCGAGGGGCCGGTCAGCCTCGCTCAGTTCGTGCGGTGACGTTGGATGCGATTGTGCAGAGTGCGCATCAGAGTGCGCTAAAAGCCGTGGATCTTGGCCTTCCTGCCGATCGCATCGTACTCTCAACGAAAGTAAGCGATGTGCAGGATCTAGTGGCTGTATGCCGCTCACTCTCCAAGCTGGCTCCCTGGGCCTTGCATCTGGGGCTAACGGAAGCGGGAGGCGGAACTAAGGGCATCGTGGCGAGCTCGGCGGCGTTATCGGTGTTGTTGTCCGAAGGTATCGGCGACACGATTCGCATTTCGATTACGCCTGCTCCCGGAAAGGCCAGGGAAGAAGAGGTCTATGTGGCTCAGGAACTGCTCCAGAGCATGGGGTTGCGGCACTTCTCTCCTCTGGTGGTGTCCTGCCCGGGCTGCGGCAGAACATCAAGCGATCTTTTCCAAAAATTGGCAGCGCAGACACAGGAATTTCTGCGAGAAAAGACTCCGCAATGGCGACAGACGGCCCCGGGTTTTGAGACCATGACGGTGGCAGTGATGGGCTGTGTGGTCAACGGACCGGGTGAGAGCGGCAACGCAGATATCGGTATCAGTCTTCCGGGACGCGGAGAATCGCCGGTTGCTCCCGTCTATTGCGACGGTGTCAAGAAAGCGTCCCTAAAGGGGGATGACATCATGAACGAATTCAAGGCCATGATCGAAGCGTACGTGGCTGAGCGTTGGGGTGGCAGATAAGCAAGGTCAGACACCGCAGCGCGTAGTGAATACAGACAAGAACAAGGACAGAACAATGGCAAAAATCAAAATTACCGGGATCAAGGGCATGAACGATATGTTGCCCGAAGATGCCGGTGTATGGGAAAAGTTTGAGGATGCGGCGCGTTCCGTGGCGGCGAGCTACGGTTACCGCCAGATTCGCACGCCCATTCTTGAGGCAACGGGTCTCTTTTCCCGTGGTGTGGGGGAGGCCACCGACATCGTTGAAAAGGAAATGTATTCCTTCACCGATTCGATGAACGGCGAACAGCTTACTCTGCGTCCGGAATGCACAAGCGCCGTGTGCCGTTGCGCCATTGAGCACAATATCACTTACAACGCACCGCAACGTCTGTGGTATTTCGGCCCGATGTTCCGCCACGAACGTCCTCAGCGCGGCCGTTATCGCCAGTTCTACCAATTCGGTTGCGAAGCATTGGGCTTTGCCGGTCCCGATGTGGATATCGAACTGCTCTCGCTGACGGCCCGTCTTTGGAAGAATCTCGGCATCAAGGCAAGCTTGCAGCTCAACAGTCTTGGTGCGACTGAAGAACGTGCGCGTCACCGCGAGGCTCTGGTTGCTTATCTCAAAGATAATTACGACGTACTTGACGAAGACGCCCGTCGCCGTCTTGAAACCAATCCTCTCCGAATCCTCGATACGAAAAACCCGGATATGCAGGCGATGGTGGAAGCCGCACCGCGTCTGCTTGATTTCCTCGGAGAGGACTCCCGTCGATTCCTTGGGACTCTCGAAGCGGGCGTGCAGGCCCTTGGCATCGAATATACGATCAATCCCCGCTTGGTGCGTGGACTGGACTACTACAACCACACGGTTTTCGAATGGGTGACGGATCAGCTCGGCAGTCAGGGAACAATCTGCGGCGGTGGTCGCTACGATCCTTTGATTGAGATACTTGGGGGCCGGGCGACGCCCGCTGCCGGTTTTGCCATTGGTGCTGAACGCGTGATTGAACTTGTCCGTGCCGCCGGCGGCGATACGCCTGTGGCGTCCTGCGAAATTTATGTGGTGCACCAAGGCGGGCATACGGAGCTGGTGGCGCGGCAAATCGGTGAACAGTTGCGCGATGCAGGTCACAGAGTGATTGTGCATGCCGGCAGCACTTCCTTTAAGTCGAGTATGAAGCGCGCCGACCAGTCTCTCGCTCAGTGGGCTGTGGTCTGCGGAGAAAACGAGGTCAACGCCGGTCAGGTCGCCATCAAGAGATTGCGCGACGCGCAGGGCAACCAGCAGTTTGCCGAACAGATGACGATTGGTATTGAGTCGCTTTCAGAAATTTTCGGTTCGACCAAGGAAGGCGATTTCAATTAAGGCGTCCTTCAAGTCGCTACAATAGTCTATTGTTTTGCGCTGCATTTGGTTCGACCTACAGCGGCGCTTTGAGTACAGATGCGTTTTTTGAGCCTATCTTTTGAGGCTCGCAACATCGGAAAGTAATTGCACCTATGGCATACGATTTAGAAGAACAAGAGTCCCTTGCACAACTTAAGGCTTGGTGGGATAAGTGGGGTAACCTCACATTGAGTTGCATCACCGTGATTTGTTTGGCTTTTGCCGGATACAACGGCTGGCATTGGTACAAGCGCTATCAGGGTGGCAAGGCAACGGTGGCGTACGTACAGCTTCAGAATGCCTACGTGCAAAACGACGAGAAAAACGTTCGTTCTCTGTCCGACGGCTTGATGAAGGAATATTCGAGCCATGTTTTTGCTTCGCTGGCAGCTCTCATGAAGGCCAACGTCGAACAGAAGGCGGGCAATCTTGACGCTGCCCGTGCGGCCCTTAACTGGGTAATTAACGAAGGCGGACATCCCGAATACGCGACTGTTGCGCGTGTACGTTTGGCCGGAGTTGAACTTGACGCTAAGGATGCTAATAAAGCCAAGGCAGCCATTGACGCCATTGATCCGGCACAGGCGCAGATGCCGCTTGTGTTGGATCGCCGAGGTGATGTTCTTCTGGCTTTGGGCGACGTGGAAGGCGCTCGCAAATGCTGGGAAGACGCTCTGGAGCGTGACCGCGCTTCCGGCGAACTTCTTGCCTTGCTGAGTCTCAAGATTCAGGCTTTGCCGGAAAAGAAGTCCTAAAAATCAATCTAGTTTTTGAAGGGGCGCCGGCGAGAATTTGTAGCGTCGCTTCGCAAACGGGAGTGTGCTCGTGAACATCAAATTCAAACGTGTTGTGCTGACGATGGCGGCAGTGTGCGGTTTGGCTCTGGTCGGCTGTAGCTCGACTTCGCATGAACCCGCCGAGCTCGAGAGTATCAACGAACTCGTGTCTTCCGACCGCGTCTGGTCTCAGTCTGTCGGCAGCAGTGTCACCGGTCTTTTAACGCCGTTTTTGACGCAGTCCGGACTTTACACTGCCGGCGGCAACACGCTCTACAAACTTGATCCGAAGACGGGTGAGGAAGAGTGGGCCGTAGAAACGGATGCGGAAATTTCTGCAGGCGTGGGCAGTGACGGTGAGTTCGTGGCCGTTGGTACTGTCAAGGGTGAAGTTGAAGTGTTTGATGCCACCGGCAAGAAACTTTGGAGCGCTCGTTTATCCTCTGAAATGAGTGTTCCGCCGCTTGTCGGTGCGGGCTTTGTGATTGTGCGTACGGCCGACACCCGTATCACGGCTTTTGATGCTACTTCCGGCGAACGCCGCTGGCGCTATCAGTCTCAGGTTCCGGCTCTTACCGTGCGCGCTGCCTCTCAGATGCGCTTTTCACCTGCCGGTATTCTGGTCGGTCAGGCCAACGGACGCCTGCTAGCTCTCGACGGTCAGGGCAAAACGATTTTCGACATTGTTGTTGCTCAGCCCAAGGGCATCACGGAAGTTGAACGTTTGTGCGACGTCGTCGGTACTCCCTTGGTGGACCAGAACATGATGTGCGCTGCGGCTTTCCAGGGCGGCATCCTTTGCATCAGTGCCAAAGACGGTCGTCCGTTGTGGCGTGCTGCTGTTGACGCTGTGAGCGGTCCTGTGACTGATGGCGGCCGTGTTTATGTGACAACGGCACGCGGCGAAATTAACGCCTACGACTATGCAACGGGAGAACTTGTCTGGCAGAATTCCGCCCTTTTGTGGCGCTCTCCCTCTGCTGTTACAGTTTTGGATGACGTGATTGCCGTTGGCGACTACGACGGCGTGGTGCACTTCCTGGATCCTAAGACAGGTAAGTTTGTCGGCCGCACGTCTGTGAGCGGCGCCGTGCGCGTGCCTCCGATTTCCATGGGCAAGGGCGCGATATTCCAGACCGATGAAGGTCAGATTTCCTACATTACCGTTACCAAGTAACCGCAAGACCGATTTTTATGCTTCCTGTTGTCGCTCTCGTCGGACGTCCGAATGTCGGCAAGTCGACGCTCTTTAACCGTTTGACCCGCAGCCGCGACGCGATCGTGGCCGACTTCCCGGGCTTGACCCGAGATCGGCAGTACGGTCAGGGGCGTGTGGGCCCCCGTCCATACATTGTCGTGGACACGGGCGGTTTTGAACCCGTAAAGTCTGAAGGGATTGTCCGCGAAATGGCCGACCAGGCTGAAGCGGCTATTGCCGAAGCCGATGTGGTGATTTTTGTCACTGACGCACGTGCCGGTTTGACTCCGCACGATGAACGCATCATGCAGCGTTTGCGTACCTGTCAGCGTCCTGTTTACCTTGCGGTCAACAAGTGTGAAGGATTGGCTACCGAACATGCCGCCGAGTTTTATGAACTTGGTCTGGGAGAGCCGATTCGTATTTCGGCTACACACGGCCACGGCGTGTTGCCGCTCATGCAAAAGGTCTTGGGCGAACTGCCCGAGGAATTTAATCGGCCCGAGCAAGAGGAAAAAGAGAGTCCTGACGCTCCCAAACGCATTAAAGTCTGCCTGGCTGGCCGTCCCAATGTGGGTAAATCCACGCTTGCCAATGCGCTTTTGGGGGAAGATCGCCTGATTGCTTACGACATGCCGGGAACGACGCGCGACGCCATTAAGGTTGACTTCGAAGCCGACGGCATTCCGTTCCGGCTGATTGATACGGCGGGTTTGCGTCGCAAGGGGCGTGTGTTTGAAGCGGTCGAGAAGTTCTCGGTCGTGAAGACGTTGCAGGCCATCGAAGACTGCAACGTCTGCATTTTGGTGCTCGATGCCACCGAAGGCATTGCCGCTTCGGACGCTCAGATTGCAGGCTATGCTCTTGAAGCGGGCCGTGCACTCGTGGTTGCTGTTAACAAGTGGGACGGTGTTGATAGCTACAAGCGCTCGATGGTTGATCTTGATATTGAGCGCAAGTTCCACTTCCTGCGCTGGGCTCGATTCATTCACATTTCAGCATTGAAACGCAACGGTCTTAATCATCTGATGAAGGCCGTCAAAGACGCTCATGCTGCGAGCTTTGCCAAGCTCTCGACGCCGCGTTTGACACGCGTGATGATGGCTGCAGTGGAGCAGCAACAGCCTCCGCGTGTCGGCCGCACCCGTCCGAAACTGCGCTATGCGCATCAGGGCGGGATGAACCCGCCCGTGATTGTCATTCACGGCAACAGTCTCGACGCAGTAAGCGACAGCTATAAGCGCTATTTGGAAGGCGTTTTCCGCGATGCGTTTAATTTGGCGGGGACGCCTTTGCGTGTGGAATTGAAGACCAATCGCAATCCATACGCCGAGGACGAAAAGAAGAAGTGATTGCTGGATTCGTTCTTTTTCACGGGTGATTTGCGAAAAAGAACGAGGACAGCAACATTTTGCGCACATTTTGAGCCAAAACGTTCTGTCTTGCGGATACAATCTGCACTACGATGCATTGGGCGGCTTGCGCTTTTTATAACAGCCGCTTCTTTTTAGATTGGTAGCAGTCCATTCAGACGAACGACTGGTGCTGTTCGTCTGTGTGCTGATAACAACACAACAACAATTTTCATGTCCCGGTTCAGTGCTTTTCTCGACAGGGAGGTCGTCGCAGCAGGGCCGGACGTGACGGAGAATACAAAATGGCAAGCAGAGGACAGCTTCTTCAGGATCCTTTTCTGAACGCGATTCGTAAAGAACACATTCCGGTTTCGATCTATCTTGTTAACGGCATAAAGTTGCAGGGGCAGATCGAATCGTTTGATCAGTACGTTGTTTTGCTTCGCAACACGGTTACGCAGATGGTCTACAAACATGCCATCAGCACGGTCGTTCCAACTCGTCCCGTAAGCATTCCGAACACCGGTACGGTTCTTCCTTAATCATTCAGCAATCAGAACCCCGCGAGGTTCTCAACTGAGTTGACAAAATTTCAATTTGACAGCGCGCGGGAAGCTGAGGCAGCCCGCGCTTTTCTTGTGACGGTTGCAGTTGGCCGAGAACGACATTTCGATGCCGGCGAAGAACTCACCGAGCTCGTAAGTTCCGACAATCTCGAACCCGTCGGGCTCATTCAGGCCCGACGCGATAAGCCTGATCCTGCAACCTACTTGGGCAGCGGCAAGATCGAAGAAATTAAAATGCTTGCCAAAGGCGCCCGTGCCGACTGCATCGTTTTCGATGCAGCACTGTCGGCTGCGCAACAGCGCAACATTGCTAACGTCACCGAACTTCCTGTTCTTGATCGTACCGAACTGATTCTCGAAATCTTTCGTCGCCGTGCCAAGAGCAAAGAGGGGCGACTGCAGGTGGAGCTTGCTCGTCTTGAGCATCTATCCACGCGGTTGGTTCGCGGTTGGACGCACTTGGAGAGGCAACGCGGTGGTCTTGGTAAAACGGGTGGTCCCGGCGAGAAGCAGATTGAGCTTGACCGACGCATGATTGGTGCTCGCGTCAAAATGTTGCGCGAGCAGCTCAAAAAACTTTCCCGACAGCGTGATACGCAACGACGCTCCCGCATGAAGGGCGATACGCCGACAGTGAGTCTTGTGGGCTACACCAACGCGGGAAAATCAACGCTCTTTAACCGTTTGGTGCGCGAGAAGGCTTATGCTGCGGATCAATTGTTTGCCACGCTTGATACAACAGCGCGACGTTGTTGGGTGAGTGACGAACAGACTGTAGTACTTTCCGATACAGTGGGCTTTATCCGAGGACTTCCGCATCAGTTGGTGGAAGCCTTTAAGTCGACGCTTGACGAAACCGTTCACGCAGACATTCTTCTTCATGTTGTGGATTCGGCCAGTACCGTGCGCGAAGAGCAGATGGCGTCGGTGGCAACCGTACTCAAGCAGATCGGCGCCGACGACATTCGCCAAATCGTGGTCTACAACAAGTGCGATCTATCCGGACTGGAACCAGCCGTGCAGCGAAACGCTGACGGAACAGTTCGTTCGGTGACCATGAGTGCTGCCACTGGAGACGGTCTGGATCTGTTGCGCGAAGTTTTGGCGCAAGAGGCTGCCAAGGTTCGTGAAGAGAATGCGAGCGTGCCGCGTGAACCCGAATTCTGGGAAGATCAGAGACCAGCGGCCAAAAGCGACGACGAGGCGCTCAAGGAGCTAGAAGCTCTTCTCTGAGAAAGCGTTCGGGCTTGTCATAACGCTTTTTGAGGCCGCTTCGTGAGCGTTCGTAACAAGCGGTTAAACAAGGGCTTATTACCGTCGGTGGCCACAAGGCTCAATGCTAAACTGCAACAGTTGCCCGACGTCTCTGCCGTCAGGGATTTCGGGCGAATCGAATGCGATAGAACAATCAGGAAACAGGGATACTTCCATGTCATTCAATGACCCGCAATGGGGCCGTTCTGCGGGCTCTGACAAACCCCGCAATGACGAACAAGAAAATCAGCAAAGACAGGATCAGACTCAACCTGATCCGAATGATGAAAACAGAAGACGAGAAGAGGCCGATCGTCAGGCTTCCGACAACGATCGAAACAATATGAGCGATCGTCGGGGCAACCGTAACGAAGGCAACGACCTTGATCAGCTTTGGAACGATTTCAACCGTATGGTCAATTCGATTCTCGGGGGGCAAAAGGATCCTCGAGGCAATCGTCAAAGCCAGGACGCATGGCAGTCTCGTCGCGACGACGAAACGCCTCGGGAGGAAGAACAGCCTGCTTGGCGTCAGGATGACCATCAAACGCCGCCGCCTCCGCGAACGCCCCGCGCCCGCCGCGGTTTCGGACGTGATCCGAAATCGTTTTCTGTACGAGGTATTGCCGGACTGATCGGTGTAGCTGCCATTGCTTGGCTTGCCAGCGGCATCTACATCGTTCCCGAAGGCCAGATCGGCGTGGTGACGACGTTTGGCAAGTACACCCAGGACAGCGCGCCTGGCATCAACTGGCGCCTGCCTTGGCCGGTGCAGGATGTCGAAATTGTCGATGTTTCGAGTGTGCGTAAAGCCGAAATCGGTATGCGCGGTACGACGCAGCGTTTGAAGGAAGCTCTGATGCTCACCGACGACGAAAACATCGTTGACGTCATGTTCAACGTGCAGTACCGCATCAAGCCGCATGCTGCCAAGGATTATCTTTTCCGCAGTCGCGACCCGGACCGCAGCGTGTTTGACGCCGCCGAATCGGCTATGCGTGAAGTGGTCGGCCGCAAGACCATGGACTCGGTGCTTTTTGAAAGCAAGCAGGAAATTGCGTCTGCCGTTCAGGTGGCCATGCAGGCGATGTTGGACCGTTATCAGACGGGAATTGAGGTAATGAGCGTTGCCATACAAAACGCTCAGCCCCCGCAGCAAGTGCAGGCTGCCTTCAATGACGCCGTTAAGGCGGGGCAGGATCGCGAACGTCAGATCAATGAAGGTCAGGCGTACGCCAATGCCGTGGTGCCGGTGGCGCGCGGTATGGCGTCACGTCTTAATCAGGAGGCCGAAGCCTACAAGGCTCGTGTGGTTGAAACTGCACGAGGCGATGCAGAACGATTCGGCAAAGTGCTTGAACAATATGAAAAGGCCCCGCAGGTCACGCGCGATCGAATCTATATTGACGCGATGCGCGACGTGTACAGCAACACCAAGAAGGTGCTTGTGGAGTCCAAGGGCGCGAGCAATCTCCTGTATCTGCCCTTTGACAAGCTGCTTGAGCAAAGCGCCTCGGCAGCCAAGACGCAAGCTCAAAACAATGCCGCAGCCGGTACTGCTGTAACCGCTGCTCCGATTGCTCAACCCTCCCCGCAGCCGGAGGCCTCTCGTACTTTGTCGCGCGAGCGCATCCGTTGATTTGAGGGGGAACGAACACTATGAAGAAACTGACTTCCCTTTTGGTTGCTGCCGTGGTGGCGGTGGGTGCCGCCGAATTGTGCCTTTATACGGTGGGCGAGCGCGAATACGCTCTCGTGTTTGCTCTGGGTGAACTGAAAGACGTTAAAAGCGAACCTGGGCTTTATGTAAAGCTTCCGGCTCCGCTTCAGAACATTGTTTATCTCGACAAACGCATCTTGACATTGGATGCTCCCAACGCCGATTTGGTCCAGACGAGCGAAAAGAAGAACCTGCTTATCGACAGTTTTGTGCGCTGGCGTATTGCCGATCCTCGCAAGTACTGGGTGTCTTTCATTGGTAATGAACGCGCTGCCGAGGACCGTGTGGCGGCTCTTTTGCGCGATGTGCTCAATCAGACCGTCAACCGCAGAACGGTCAACGAAATCACGTCCCGCGAACGTGAAAAGGCCATGAACGAAATCCAGAAGGGGTTGCAGGCTCGCGTACAAGACATCGGCATCGATATTGTGGATGTGCGTTTGAAGCGCGTTGATTTCACGCCGGAAATTTCCGAGTCCGTGTATCGCCGTATGGAAGCCGAACGCAAGCGCGTGGCGAGTGAAGAACGCAGCAAGGGCGCAGCGGCAGCCGAGCGCATTCGCGCACAGGCCGATCGTGAACGCGAAGTGATTCTTGCTGAAGCCTATCGTCAGGCTCAGGAAATCAAGGGTGAGGGGGACGCTCAGGCCAATGCCGTCTATGCCGAAGCCTTCAATCGCAATCCCGAGTTTGCAAAGTTCTACCGCAATATCGAAGCTTACAAGCAGAGTTTCGGCAAGTCGACCGATATGATCGTTCTTGACGGTTCGGGCGAGTTCTTTGATTATCTCAAGAACTCCAAGGGAGAATAAAAAAACAGGCCGACGGCAATGAAAACTCTCGTTCTGGCGCTATGCTTCATGGCGGTTTTCGAAGGAATTCTTCCGTTGGTGGCTCCTGCCAAGTGGAAGCAGGCAGTTAAGACAGCCGCAGATTTACCTGATGCCGTACTTGTCCGCATTGCTGCGGTGCTGGTGGCAGGAGGTTTGGCGGCAGTCTGGCTGATCACGCTCTACTGGAAGTGACGAGCCTGAGGCGTAAAAAACATAAATTTTCATAAGGGAGGAGCGCTTTTGCCCATGAGGTTGACCGTTTAGACAAGAGCGTTCAAAACATATGATCAGTTGGCTTATTCCGGAGCATTTCGCGGATATTCTGCCCCGCGAAGCTCGCGTACTCGAGTCGATGCGACGCAAATGCCTTGACCTTTTTAAGGTGCACGGCTTTGAATTGGTTCAGCCGCCGATGGTGGAGTACGTTGATTCTCTTTTGACCGGCAGCGGCAGCGATTTGGATAACAGCACATTCAAATTCATGGATCCGGGGACGGGGCGCACGATCGGCATCCGTGCCGACATGACGCCGCAGTGCGCGCGTATCGATGCGCATATTCTGGGTCGAAAGGGCGTAAGTCGTCTGTGTTATGCCGGCAGTTGCCTGCACGCTCGACCGATGCACCCGCTGGCAAGCCGCGAACCTGTTGTCGCCGGCGTTGAATTGTTCGGCGCCAGCGGTATTGAGGCCGACGCTGAGATCATGACGTTGGCAGTGCGCACTCTCAAAAAGCTTGGCATTGATGTCGTACATATCGACATCGGCCACATGGCGATTTTGCACGCCTTGATGGGAGAGCGAATTTCAGACGAAAGTGTGCACGGAGTGGTACGGGCACTTCGCATGAAGGATCCGGTTGCGTTAGCTGAAGCTGCCGTCGGATTCGATCTGGAAGTGCAGCAGGCTCTGCAGCTTTTGCTTCGGACTTTCGGAGATGTTTCTGTTCTCGATATACTTGAGCGCGAGCTGCCGCAAAAGCCTGAGATTCAGGCAGCTTTGCGGGAAGTTCGCGAGCTGGCAAACATCTGCGGTGCCGACGAAGTGAGCGTCGACTTCTGTGACGTGCACGGCTATCAGTACCTCACGGGCATCACGTTCTCGGTGAACATACCGAATTATGCTCAGGCGGTTTTGAGAGGCGGGCGCTATGATGGTGTGGGTTTGGCATTCGGCCGTTCGCGGCCGGCCTGCGGCTTTACCGTATACCTGCGAGCTCTGGCAGGACTCCAGGTGGCTGCTTCGCATCGTCCGCAAGCCGTTGTCGCACGCGGACCGCTAGCCCGCGACCTGGAAGCACAGGTTGAAAAGCTTCGCGACGAAGGGCACATCGTTGTGCGCTTGCTGCCCGGCGAGCGTGACGAGGACGTGCTTGAACAGTTTGTGATTACGAAAGAATTAGTTAGAACCTCTTTGGGCTTTGAACTTAAGGCCCTCTGAATTCCGGATGGAAGGAGTCCCAATGTCTAAAAATGTCGTGGTAGTCGGTGCCCAGTGGGGTGACGAAGGCAAGGGCAAAGTTGTCGATTGGCTCACCGAGCGCGTTGACGGCGTCGTTCGCTTCAACGGCGGTCACAACGCCGGCCACACCCTCGTGATCAACGGCGCAAAGACGATTCTGCGCCTGATCCCGTCGGGCATTATGCATCCGACATCTCGTTGCTATCTCGGTAACGGCGTCGTATTTTCTCCCGAAGCTTTTTTCTCTGAAATCGAAGAACTCAAGAGCCACGGGGTGGATGCAGAACCGCGCATTCGCGTTTCGGGCAACGCTCCTCTGATCATGCCCTACCACGTGGCGCTCGATCATGCCCGAGAAGCTGCGCTCGGTGCCAACAAAATCGGCACGACCGGCCGCGGCATCGGTCCGGCCTACGAAGACAAGGTGGCTCGCCGCAGCGTGCGAGTGGCTGATCTGTTCGATCCGGAACGCTTCGCCGAACGCGTGCGTGCTGTGATGGATCTGCATAACTTTACGCTGAAGAATTATCTGCATGCCGAACCGCTCGATCCCGAAGAAGTGATCGCCAAGACGCTCGGTTATGCCGAACGTCTCCGTCCGCTCGTGACCGACATCAGCGCCGAACTCAATGCGCAGATGGATCAGGGCAAGCAGTTCCTCTTTGAAGGCGCTCAAGGCACGATGCTCGACATTGACCACGGCACCTATCCTTTTGTGACGTCCTCGAACGTGGTGGCCGGTTCGGCTTGCGCCGGTGCCGGCGTCGGTCCCAATCGCCTGAACTACGTGCTCGGTATCACCAAGGCCTACTGCACGCGTGTCGGTTCCGGTCCGTTCCCGACCGAACTTCTTGATGAAGTGGGCGAAGAACTGCGCCGCAAAGGCAACGAATTTGGTGCTGTGACGGGGCGTCCGCGTCGCTGCGGTTGGTTTGACGGTGCCGCACTTCGCCGCGCTGTGCAGATCAACGGTCTCACTGGGCTCGCCATCATGAAGCTTGACGTGCTCGACGGCATGAAGACTGTCAAGCTTGGTGTGGGTTACACCGTTAATGGTGAAAGGGTCGATCTGATGCCTTATGGTGCAGACGCTGCCGCCGCTTGCGAACCGGTTTACGAAGAGTTCGAAGGCTGGAACGAAAGCACATTCGGTGTGACTCGTTGGGAAGATCTTCCGGCTTCGGCGCAGAAATATCTGCAGCGACTCTCTGAAGTAGCCGGATGCCCGATCGCTCTCGTGTCCACAGGCCCGGATCGCAACCAAACGATCCTTTTGAACGATCCCTTCGCGTAAGTTCTATGAACAGAGGGGCGTTTTGACCGAGAAGCTTCACCTCTGCGCGCCCCTGCGTTAAAATCGCACAGCAATTAAGAGCAAAAAGGCGGTTTCCCCAGCGGACTCCGCCTTTTGACGTACCAAACCCACAATTCATTGAGCAGACATGGCTGAAACCACCCACGCCCATTTTGATTGGAATACCTATATTGAACTTTGCGAACGTCTTGTGGCTCGCGTGGCCAAAAGCGGTTGGCAGTTTGATTCTTTGCTGTGCCTCGCGCGCGGCGGCATGCGTCCCGGGGACTTTTTTAGCCGTATTTACGGCAAGCCGCTGGCGATTATGACCACGAGTTCCTACCGCGAAGCTGCAGGAACTGTACAGGGCGATCTTGACATCGCCAAGTACATTACGGGCGTATCGGAGCTCAAGGGGAAGCTTCTGTTGGTCGACGACTTGTGTGATTCCGGAGAAACGATCCGCCGCGTTGTGGCGCATCTTCGCAAGTGTTATCCGGAAGTCACGGAAATCCGCGTTGCCGTGTTGTGGGTGAAGGCCTGCTCTGTTTTCAAGCCTGATTACAGCGTGATCACGTTCAAGGACAGCCCCTGGATTCATCAGCCGTTTGAATGCTATGACGATCTCGGAGAAGAGGTGCATCTCAAGAAGTGCCTTGAAAAATACGGCGAAGAGCTCTAAAGCTTTAGTTTTCGGCTAAAAAATTCCAGTCCCGGCAGGTCGAGATAACTGTTCGGGACTTTTTCTATCTGCGAAGCGCTTTCACAAAAGCAGTCCGAGAAATCAGCTGCAGGAGCCCCTGGTTGATTTCATCAGTCTTGTGTACCAGGACGTGATTTTTTGCTGCATCGCTGTTGTTGATGCCGATTGACATCAGGGCGAATTCGACGCCGGCACTTTTGAGTTTTTCTTCCATGCTCTGCGAGTATTGAGCGTTGAATCGGCCGTCGGTGATCACCAAAAGAAGTTTGTCGCGGGCCCGAGAATTTTTAAAAGAATCCAGCCCCCAGCACATAGCCTCCTGAATTGGCGTGGAGCCGTACGCGTCAATTGAGGGCAACTTGCTTTCAAGAGAGTTGAGCGGTTCACTTGTCTCTTTGACAAGCGCTACATGGTCATTACATAACCCAGGGAAAAGAGCCACGCGTGAAGTCGCCCCTTTGATGCGATCAATGGCTCGCACCAAGGCGTTTACTGCAACTTTGGCGACCGTCATGGTCGAGACACCCATGGAACCCGATCGATCCAGCAGCACACAAATTTCCGAACTAATACTTCTTCCCGTTGCTGCGACTTCAAAGAGACGCGAATCGGAACAGGCAATTGCATCAATCCAGTCGTCGCGCAGATCAGCTCCGGACCTTGCTAATCCATAGCCGGCAAAATAATCTTTTGTCCTCAGAAGCTTTGAAAATTGTTGAACGAGGCAGCCGAGGCTTTTCCGAGCCTTCTCATATTGCCGAATGAACTCACGGTGAAGCGTTCCGTTCTTAAGTTCGGCAGCATCTAACGGCCAGCGATTCAAGCGGTATTTCGGTTCAGGTGGAGTGGTACAAATGCCGCTGCCGCAAAAGTCTGCAGCAGCTCCGAGTCCCGATTGACGCATCATTTTTGAACCCGATGCGTTGTTGTTTTCGGGTGATGACAACAATTTTTCAATAAATTGCATCGGGTCGCCCAACGGAGTACTTCCGATGTCGTTTTCACTAAAGAGGCTGGCCGTCATCCCGAAATCTAATTCTTGGACAAACGACAGTTTCTTTTGTTGGTCGTCGTTGAGGTCCGTGAGAATCTTGAATAGTTTTTTCGCGATTTTGAGACAATCGTTTGTGGAATTTGCTTTGTTGACCTTCAAGGCTTCCTCAACCAGGACTCGTTTGATCGATGACGGCATCGGCTTTACCAAATCACGCGTGTGCGAGAGATTGCGCAATGCCCAACGGTAACCCGCGTGTGCCATTAGCTCCGTGTGCAGCCATGTCACGACGCTCTCGATGGGGGACTGCGTCAAAGCGGGCGAAGAAACCGCGCGCAACGTGCCGTCAGCTTCACGGTACTCTGCAAGATGTTCTCGCCAGATACGGTAGGCGGGGGACTTTTCTTCACCGAGTTTGTCAATGCGGACGTCTTCGATGACATTCAAAAGACGTTGCGTGAGGTGGTGAATGCCTTGAGCAGCTGAAAAATCGGTATGCGCTACATGCATCATTTCGTGGATGCCATGACCGAGCGTCAGTGTTTCAAAACTCTCGTCGGAAGGTGCGCATTCGCCAAGCCAAACGGTTTTTCCGTCGGTTGATGGGCTGTGGGAAAAAAGAAAGTGGGTGTCACCGGAACCGGCGAAACTGCGTAGGAATGTACAGACAGCTTTCCGGCGGGCGGAATGGGAAAACTGATCGGACACGGTAAGGATCTCGGTAGCCATATCGGATTCTCGCAATCGGTAAAAAGTCTCTCGAATTTGACGTGCACAACAACGTCAACGGTGGCCATCATAACAGATCAATCGTTGATGCTGTCAAGAGCTAAAGAGAAAGACAGTCGGGTAAAAAGATTGGATTAGTTTTGTATAAAGATTCACAAATAAGCCATAAAAATGACAGGCAAAACAGATAAAAGACGCTGAATAGAGTCTGGAACTGAATGCTATAAAAGTTCATTTATAAAACTTAAGAAAAATGAGAACTTAGTAATAAGCGAGGCTTTGGTTTCGCTAAAATAGCCTGATATACGGGCATTTTCCGCTTGCTCGATTTCTTGCTTGTCTCCAACGGATATCAGCCTTTTCTTGTCATGCTGTTTAAGCGGATTTTGGTATCGATTTTTGCATCCTGCCTGTTGACGACTACGGTGCCTTCGTTTTCAGCCGAAATCGCACCTAAAACTGATGCTCGCCCGCTGCTTCGCATCGGCTATATCGAGAGCAGTTTTTCGCCGTCGGAACGAAAAGGCTTTCAGGATACGTTCGAGTATTTGCAGCTCAGGCTGCCGCAGTACAACATTCGGATTCAAAACTATCTTGTCAAAGATCTTGAACGCGGCGTTCGGAACAACGAGTTTGAATTTTTCATTGGAGCTTCCGGTTTTTATCGACGCGTTTTTCGCCGAGGGTTGAAGGATTTGGCGACCATGACGACGCCGCTGGCTCCTGATCCCAACGAAGCCGTCGGTACCGTTTTTATGGTACCCAACGAATCTCCTATCAAAACCGTGGCGGACATGCGAGGTAGGCGTGCCGCTGCTAACTTCGAGCGCGGGTTTTCCGGCGTGTATGTTCCGTTGGGAGAAGTTGCCGCTCAGGGATATGATCCTGACAGCTTTTTCAAGGAAATCGTGGCGGCGGGTTCGCCAATGAAAAAACTGTTGCTTGCGGTTCAGGACGGTCGTGCCGATATTGCCCTGGCGCGTGTCTGCACAGTGGAGGAATTAAAGCAAACAGAGCCGGATTTGGTGGCGCAATTCCGCCCGATAGGACTTAAGCCCAACGAGGGACGATTTGCCTGCTTGCGTTCAACGGAGCTCTATCCGAATTGGACGTTTGTGGCAACGACGATGGCGCCTTGGCAGGCCAGCCGGGACTTTACCGTTGCCTTGCTGTCGATGCCGCCTACGAAAGACGGCGTTGCCTGGGGTGTGGCTTCGGATTTCCTCAAGGTTGATGAATTGTACAAATCGCTCAAGGCGGGTCCATACGCCTATTTACGAATTCAGTCGGTCGGCGACTTCTTACAGAAATACTGGCCTTTTATCGCGATATTCTTGATGGCGGTTCTCGGCATGATGTGGCATGGACGAAGAGTCAGCCACTTGGTCGATGTGCGCACCCGTGAGCTACGGCAATCCATCCAAAAAGAAAAGGACGCCATGCAGGAAGTGCAGAGTACCAAAGAGCGACTGTCGCAGTTTGAACGTGTGAGCGTCATCGGCGCGATGTCGAGTTTGCTTGCTCATGAGATCAACGGTCCGGTGTCGGCAATTTCCAACAGCTGTAATGCTTTGGATAGGTATCTTCAGGACGATGAACAGCACAGTCCGCTTATTGACAAAACCGTGCAACTGGTGCTCAGACAATGCGAACGCATTACTTCAATCGTCACTCAGGTTCGGCGCTATGCAAGGCACGAGGATCTGGCAAGAGAACCGATTGAACTCGGCTCGGCTCTTGAGAAGATCGTTTCGGTGATGCAGATGCGGTACCGTAAGGTGAAATTTGAGCTGTGTCGCCCGCCCGAGGACGTTTCGATTTGCTGGAATCCGTTGGAGTTTGAACTTTGCTTGACCAACGTGATGAAAAACGGCGCTGAAGCCTGCCAGGTACAAAACGAAGCGAAAGTCCAAGTTGTGCTGACGAGGCATGAGTACACCGCCGAAATTGCCGTGCTGGATAACGGACAAACTGACAAGAAGTCGCTGGAAAACGCTTCCGTCCCGTTGCATTCGGGTAAAAAATCAGGACTGGGACTCGGTTTGTTGATTGTGCGGACGCTTGTCGAACGCGCTTCAGGAAATTTTTCAATCGTGCGGGAAGCCGGACATACGGTGGCACGCATTCGACTGCCTTTGACGGAGACAAACAATGGCGCAGATGCCGGTTAAACCACTGATTCGTCTGGTCGACGACGAAGTCGATCAGCTTGCCGCTCTGGAAATGCTTTTGGTCGGGCAGGGCTGGGATGTTGCTTCTTATACCGGTGCAAAAGAATTTCTGACGAGCGACATGCCTTCACGTCCGGGATGCCTGATTCTCGATGTCCGCATGCCCGGCATATCGGGATTGGAACTGCAGGACGAGATGAATCGCCGCGAGTATCCCTTGCCAATCATTTTCCTTACGGGGCACGGCGACATCGAGATGGCGGTACACACCGTTCGGGAAGGCGCCCGCGACTTTCTTCAGAAACCCGTGGATCCGGAAAAACTGCTCAAAACCGTTGCTTGGGTTGTGCAGGAAGACTGCGACAGACGAGCCATGCCGATTGACGAAGCGCAGTGGAAGCAGCGCTACGCTCAACTCACGGAACGAGAACGCGATGTGATTCTGTTGGTTGCCAAAGGCAAACTCAATCGTCAGATCGCCTTGAAACTCGGCATCAGCGAACGCACGGTTCAGGTCCATCGTCTCGGCGCATATCGCAAACTCGATGTGCACAACGTCGCTTCGCTGGCTCCTCTTACAGTTCTGTTGGAACGCGGCGTTTTGTAGGATTCGGCGGTAAAGAAATCGGGCGCTCTGCCCGCATGGAAGCAGAGCGCCCGAAGGCCTACAGGAGAGGAGAGAAACTTAGGCCCAAGGCTTTTCGGCGGCTGCTGCGCGGCCAGCAATGCGGCCGAACACGATGCATTCGGCGTTGTTGGTGGCGCCCTGGTAGATGGAGCCCCACATTGAGCCGAGTTCGCCGGCAGCGTATAGACGAGCGATGGGCTTGTCCTGCGGATCCATCACCTGCCCGCGCACGTTCTTCTTCGGGCCGCCCTGTGTGTTGAGCATGGTCGGATAAAGAGCAACGGCGTAGTAGGGACCGGCACCGAGCGGTTCGGAAACGATGGGAGCTTCACGACCGGCAAAAGCGGTCTTGCCCTTGGGATCGCGCTTGAGGATACGACCGAATTCGGTGTCCTTGCCGTTGTTGATGTCCTTGTTCCAACGTGCCACAGAGGCTTCGAGTGTTTCGCCCGGAACGTTGATCTTCTTGGCGAGTTCCTTGAGCGAGTCGGCCTTGATCAGCACGCCGCTTTCGATTTCGGCGGAGTTGTCCTTCGACCACTTGTAGTTTTCGCGGTTCAGAGCGTAGCCCGAGGTGGCGCCGCCGCAGATGGGGCCTGCCTTGCGGGCCTTTTCGTCCATGATCAGGTAGCACGGAATGCGCGGGTAACGGTGACGGATCGGATCCATCTGGTTGACCGCGTACAGGCAGGTGTGGTTATCGAGACCCTTTTCATTGACGAATCGCTTGCCGTCCTGGTCGACCCAGATGTGAGAAGGAGCCAGGATGTTGAGCTGCACAGCGGACTTCAGGCCGGGGACCTTCATGCCGACCGGGCACGAATAGGAGGTCATGTGCCAGAGACGCGCCCCCATGGTTTGAGCCATGCGCAGACCGTCGCCGGTGTTACCGGGTGAGCCCAAACCCTGGATGTCCTTGCCGAGCGCGTAGGTTCGCAGGCTTTGTTTATCGTATTCGTAACCGCCGGTCGTGAGGATCACGGCGCGGTTGGCACGGATGTTGATTCTCTTGCCATTACTCTGAGCGACGACGCCAACGACTTCGCCGTTGCGGCGGATGATTTCGAGCGCGGGCGTTTCGTACATGACTTCAATCTTGCGGACTTCTTCAACAGCATAGCGGTACTGATCAAAGAGCATATCGCCGCCGCGCTTCTTGCCGCGAATACGGTACTTGTCGATTGTGTCGGAACCGGGCAGCGATTTGAAGCCGGCGTGACCGTAAATCATCAGCTTGGTATCGGGCTTCAAACCGATGATGAAGTCCTTGACCCCCATGATTTCTTTGCAGAAGGTCTTGACGAGTTCATCGTCTTTTTCGCTGTCGGCGAATTCAAACGTTGCACTCAGATACTTATAGGCCTCATCGGCGTTCTTCGGCACCATGAAGCCGCCGGATGACACGGCCGTGTTGCCGCCTCCCTGAGGCAGTTTTTCAAGGATCAAGACCTTGGCGCCCGCATCGTGCGCTTCAATGGCGGCACAGGCACCGGCACCACCGTAACCCAGAATGACGACGTCGGCCGTCTTGTCGAACTTGATCTTGGAGCTGTATTCCACGGCGTGAACGCCCGCGACAGGAGCGGTGACAGCAGCGGCCAAGCCGGCTTTTAGGAAGCTTCTGCGGTTAAATGTCATTTTTGTTCTCCTAGAGGAAATGAAAGATCGGTATTACGGAACCTTGATGTCGGTGAATTCGTGGCAGTTGTCGCATACCAGGCGAGGTTGCTTATGGCCGGAATGGCATTCGGAACATTCCGGTTCGCCCATGTGGGTGGCGTGCGGATTGATGTCGCTCTCGTCCGTTTTCTTGGCGAGGTTTTCGTAGCTTCCGCCGTGGCAAGCCAGACACTGTTTCATCGTCGGTTTGTCATTGGGGGATTTGATGTGGCAACTCGTGCAGGCCACGCCTCGCTTGGTGTGGCGCTCTGCCAGCATCGCGTTGTCAGCCGCATTGGCAACGGCTGTCACGAGCAGCAGGCTTGTGCAGAGAGCGGAAAGAAAAGGATGCATTTGAATCTCCCGGTGGTTTTGCGTCAGCTTTCAGCTGCGCTGCTTTTTGTTTCAGGAGAATCTTCCCGCAAGGCGTTACTTAAGTAGCTTGCTTGAAGTCAGACACTGCGCGCTTTTCGAAAAAATCATTAAAAAACAACAGATTTCGTGCGCGCACGAATGAAAAAAAACTGTTTACCTACGCAACACGTTACGCACGGCAAACAGCTCAAAAAGAAGGAGATTGACAGTTGAGGAGAAACAGCGAACTTATTTTTTCGCTTCAGCAGGATAGGCGCCTTTTTGCCAGTCAGGCCAGACCTTCATTTCGTTGTAGAGGAACCGTCCCTTGATGAAGTCACTGTCGCCGCCCAGAACATCAACGAGCGCGAATGCAAACGGAAGAGCGGTACCCGGACCGCGGCTGGTGACCATCTTGCCGTCAATCACGACGGTGTCGCGTACGTAATTGGCGCCCGTGTAAAAAGGTTCGGTCTTTTTGCCCGGATAGGCTGTGATGGTTTTGCCCTGGATGACGCCGGCTTTGGCCAGGACGTTGGGAGCGGCACACATGGCGGCAACCCACTTGCCGGACTTGTCGTAGTGGCGAACGAGTTCAAGTACGCGTTGATCGGCAATTAGATTGTCAACACCCGTCCATCCGCCCGGCAGAACGATCATGTCGTAACCTTGGTAAGCATTCAGATCCTTGCCGAGGACTTTGTCGGCCTTGATGGTGATCTTGTGTGCGCCGCTGACTTGCTCACCGGCAATGCTGACTGAATGTACTTCGAAGCCGCCGCGGCGCAATACGTCGAGAATTTCGACCGTTTCGCCTTCCTCAAAACCAGGCGCAAGCATCACCATCACTTTTGCAGGATTGGCGGCCAAGGCAGAGCTCATGACGCAGGCGCCGCCGATGAGGACCATCAAAGAAGTCAACTTTTTCATTTTTGCGATCCTTTCCAAATCGTTGAGATCAAGCTGAAAGCATGGGCACGGCGTATCAAGCGCGAACATGGTTGACGCGTCGTACACATGAGTCGCAAGCATTAGAGCAAGGGGCGCTACTTAAGCAGTTTGTCGTCAGTCAACGAAGGGTTGAATCGAAAAAAGAAAAACGCCCGCAGCGGAATGAACTGTCGGGCGTTTCGAAAGAATTCGATGGAGAGCGGTTTAGGAATGGTCGATGCGATGTTCGTGACGAACGTCTTCGCCGATAAGATGCAGACTGTCGCCCTTTTTCTGGTTGCTGCGATGACGCAGGATGACGCAGAACATACTCAAGGCTACGAAGGCGCCGAACATGACCATGGCGGCCTGTACTGAGAAATCCAGGTGAATCAGCAGGGAGTACACGGCGAGCATCACAAGGATGGAGAGGTTTTCATTGAAGTTCTGCACGGCAATCGAGCGGCCGGCACTCATCAGAACGTGACCGCGGTGCTGCAACAGCGCGTTCATCGGAACCACGAAGAAGCCGGCGAGAACGCCGACGGCGATCATGATGCCGCAGGCACCGATCACAGCGTTGCGGATTTCAAAGCCGAAGATTTCAACGACGCCGGGAATGAGACTCTGGTCATAGAAGCTTGCGCCGCCCACGACGAGCCCCATGGCCACGCCCATCGGAAGAACAACGAGCGACTTTTTAAGCGGAATGAAGGCTGCTGCACCTACGGCACCGAGAGCAATACCGATCGACACCACAGCCTGAAGTATGGCGCCGTCCGAAAGATGCATGCCTAGAGCCTGCTCAGCCCATTTCAGAACTAGGAACTGAAGCACGGCACCCGCGCCCCAAAAGAGCGTGGTGACCGAAAGTGAGATCTGCCCGAGTTTGTCGTGCCAGAGCAAAGAGCAGGACTGGAAGAAATTCTTGATGGAGGCGATCGGCTCGAAGTTGGGGCGCGCGTAGCGAACGCCCGTGTCGGGAATCGTCAGGTTGACGGCGGCGGCAAGTGCGTAGACGATGCCGACGATAAAGAGTGCCGCTTCAGGATCGGTATCCAGACCGATTGCAGGCAGGTGGAAGGTTTGAAGAATATAACCCGCCACTTCAGGCTTGATCAAAACGCCGCCCAACACAACGCCCAGAATGATGGATACGACCGTCAGACCTTCGATCCAGCCATTGGCGATAACCAGTTTTTCTGGTGGAAGAAGTTCGGTGAGAATGCCGTACTTGGCAGGAGAATATGCTGCTGCGCCGATGCCGACGACGGCGTAGGACAGAAGCGGGTGGGAACCGAAAAGCATGAGCAGACAGCCAAAGACTTTGACCGCATTGGTGATGAACATCACGCGGCCCTTGGGCATCAGATCGGCGAAGATGCCGACCCAGGCGGCCAGTCCCACATAACTTAAAACAAAGAAAAGCTTAAGCAAAGGCGTCATCCAGTCTGGCGCCTGAATGCTGGCCAAAAGCGCAATGGCGGCGATCAGCAGTGCGTTGTCTGCAAGACTCGATAGGAACTGTGCCGCCAAAATGTTGTAGAAACCGCGCTTCATAAAATATATCGTCAGAATCTCACGAATCCGGACGGAGCATCCGGGATCATTGTCGTGGCCGCAGTTTAGCATTGAGCCTGTGAAAGCGGCAGCAAGAAAAATTGTGACTTTTGACGCTGTCTGGTTATCGGAGTGCCCGAAATGGAAGGCTTCCGCGACTTGTCTGCCCGAGGCCTCGTAGTGTTGCAAAGTTCGGCAATTCACACTTCTGCTGTTTCCGATTCGGTGCCGTTCGAGTAGGATTTCAGCTTTGAGTTCCGAGCAACGTTGCCGGCAACTAAAAAAGACTGATACAGAGCAAAGCGGGAGGCTTCTGACGCCTCCGAGAAAACATCGAGAAGTAAATGCCAAGACCAATTTCCGTACTGATTCACCTCGAGGCACTGCAGCACAACATCGCCCGCATGAGGGAGGCGGCGCAGGGACGTACGCTTTGGGCGGTCGTCAAGGCCAATGCCTACGGACACGGGTTGGAAAACGCCGTCAGAGGCTTTGCGCAGGCCGACGGTCTGGCGCTGATTGAAGTGCGGGAAGCGCAGAGAGCGCGAGCGGCGGGATGGACAAAGCGAATCCTCATGATCGAGGGTTTTTTCGACGAAGGAGATATTGCAGAACTTGAACGGCTCGACGTTGAGCCCGTGGTGCACTCCCGCTGGCAGATTGAACTGCTTAAGAAAACGAGCCACACCAACCTCAAGGTCCACCTGAAGGTCAATTCCGGCATGAACCGTTTGGGTTTTCTGCCCGATCAGGCAGCGGCCGTGATTGAAGAAATCAACGCCATCGAAGGAGTCAAGGTTGTTGACATCGTGACGCACTTTGCCAATGCCGAACAGGGCTTCGACGGCAAAGGGCCGGTGACGGTCGCCAAGCAGCTCGAGCGCATGAAGCCGCTTTTGGCAGACTACGACGCTTGCATGGCCAATTCCGCTGCGACGCTTTTGCACCCGCAGGTGGGCGGCGTTGGTGTGCGCGGCGGCATCGTTCTCTACGGTGTGAGTCCCGACGTTTCCGTGACTTCCGAGCAGCTCGGCTTGAAACCCGCGATGACACTGAGCGCGGACATCATTGCCGTGCGTGAAATTGAGCCGGGAGAGGCCGTGGGCTACGGCAGCCGCTGGATAGCGAAGCGCCCGACGCGTCTGGCGGTGGTTGCCTGCGGTTACGCCGACGGTTATCCGCGTTCCATGCCCGACGGCTCTCCGACCTGGGTGGAAGGCAAGATCGCTCCCCTGGCCGGTGCCGTTTCGATGGACATGCTCACCATTGACGTCACCGATATTCCGCAAGCCCGCGTAGGCAGTCGTGTGGAATTGTGGGGGGAACACATTTCCGTCAACGACTTGGCAAGCCGCTGCGGCACGATCGGATACGAATTGCTTTGCGCCGTGGCCAGCCGCGTTCCCGTGATCTCCGACTAAGCGACTCGCTCGATGGCAAAAGCAAGAACCCATTACGTTTGTTCCGAATGCGGCGGCTCTACTGTCAAATGGCAAGGTAAATGCCCGCACTGCGGCGCCTGGAACACAATGCGTGAGTTCCGTGAACCGACGGCTTCTCAGTCCCGTTTTGCCGCCTCGCGTCGTCAGACGTCCTTGGCCGACGGCGAAGGTGTGGTTGATCTTGCCGAGGTTCAGGCGAGTGAAGTCCCGCGCATTCTGACCGGTATCGGCGAGTTTGATCGCGTGACCGGCGGCGGGCTGGTTCCCGGTGGCGTGGGTTTGATCGGCGGCGACCCCGGCATCGGCAAGTCCACGTTGTTGCTGCAAGTCCTTGCGCGCATGGTGCGTCTTGGCAAAACAGCCCTTTACGTGTCGGGCGAAGAATCCGCATCGCAGGTTGCTTTGCGTGCGCAGCGCATTGGACTGGACCCCAGCGGCATGAGGCTCATGAGCGAAATTGAGCTTGAGCGCATTGAGGCTGAGATTTCCGCCTCTAAACCGCAGTTTGTTGTCATCGATTCCATTCAAACGCTCTACAGTTCGGATCTGGAATCGGCTCCGGGCAGCGTTACGCAGGTTCGGGAATGTTCGGCTCGACTGACTCGATTGGCCAAGACCACCGGTGCCGCGCTCATTTTCGTGGGGCATGTGACAAAGGACGGTGCTCTCGCCGGACCCCGTGTGCTTGAGCACATCGTCGATACGGTTTTGTACTTTGAAGGCGACACCCACAGCAACTTCCGTCTGATTCGCGCCTTCAAAAATCGTTTCGGTGCCGTCAACGAACTCGGTGTCTTTGCGATGACCGACCGCGGTCTGCGCGCCGTTTCCAATCCTTCGGCCATTTTCCTGTCGGAACATCGCAACGATGTGGCCGGAAGCGTCGTCATGGTGACCCAGGAGGGTTCACGCCCTCTCCTGGTGGAAATCCAGGCTCTGGCCGACGAATCCCATTCGCCTGCACCGAGACGTTTGTGCGTCGGTCTGGACGCGCAGCGTCTGGCTATGCTTTTGGCGGTGCTGCATCGCCACGCCGGCATTTCCTGCTTTGAAAAGGACGTGTTTGTAAACGCCGTGGGCGGCGTCAAGATCACGGAACCGGCCAGTGACCTGGCCGTGCTGATGGCCGTGGCAAGTTCCCTGTCGGATCGCCCCCTGCCGGCGGGCACCGTGATTTTTGGTGAAGTCGGCCTAACCGGCGAAATACGACCGATACCTCGGGGACAGGACCGACTCAAGGAGGCTGCCAAACTTGGCTTTGCAAAGGCGATTATTCCGAAAGCTAACGCGCCCAAGACGCCGATCGAAGGACTTGACGTGAAGGCGGTGGATCGGTTAACCGACGCTTTGGCCGTCATTTTGAATTAACCAGAAAGCAGTCAGCCTCTGTTAGACTTTTGCACACTCAAAAAAAGATCGGCGTTGCCCGACGGCGTAGTACCGATATTTTTTCCTGAAATCCATTCTTTAGAGAAATCATAACAATGCGCATCACGAAACTTCTTTCGCTCGACAGTGAACCCGCCAAGCCGATTCTTGACCGTGCCAAGCCGATTGCTCTGGCGTTCCTCGAACGTATCAAGCTGCCCGAAACTTTCGTTGTCGGTGATCAGACGATCGAAAATGCTTTGGGCGAAGTTCGTCCTTTGGAGGTTGGTGACGTTCTCGTTGACGAAAACGGTGGCTTCTACAAGATCGAAGCTCCGGTGGAAACGATCTTCAAGGTCACGGGCGACCTCGACCTGATGCAGGAAGCCGTCTATGCCCTGACGGCTCGCGGTGTGCGTGTTGCACAGACCGAAGACGGCTTTGCAGTGGCCGGCATTGAACAGTACAAGGCCATGCTCGAAAGCGTGGGTTTGACAGTGACGGCTGCTCAAGAACCGTTCACTCCCGTTCCGTTGCCTCGTCCTCGCCACGGCGGTTGCGGCTGTGGCTGCGGCGGCCATCACCACCATCATGACGAAGGTGAATGCGGTTGCGGATGTGGCGGTCACCATCATCACGATGAAGGTGAATGCGGTTGCGGATGTGGCGGACATCATCACCACGATGAGGGTGAATGCTGCTGTGGCGGCGAGGGCCACCATCACCACGGTGAAGGCGAATGCTGCTGCGGTGGTGAAGGTCATCATCACCACGGTGAAGGCGAATGCTGCTGCGGTGGTGAAGGTCATCATCACCACGGTTAAGGCGAATGCTGCTGTGGCGGTGAAGGTCATCATCACCACGGCGAAGGCCAGTGCTGCTGCCAGGATAAGGAAAGCAGCAAATAATCTGATCTGATAATTGAGCGCGCAAGTGAACTGCTTTCAGGTACAATGCGCGCTCCGATCTGCGCGGATGTGGCGAAATTGGTAGACGCACCAGATTTAGGTTCTGACGCCGCAAGGCGTGTCGGTTCGAGTCCGACCATCCGCACCAGCTAGATTCTGCGAAAACCCCGATTCGTCGGGGTTTTTGCTTCTCTGAGGCATGCTCTCCGGTGTTCGTTAAGCGTTGTTGTTCGGTCGGTTCTATAGCCTTCTTTGCTTTTGTCTATCAGCGAAGTTTTGCCCGGTTTTTAGCCTACAATTGCCAACCAATAGGACTGTAAGCGTTCCAAGCGACGATTTGTCGGGTATCCCCAAAACCAGAAAAGGCAGATCGGCACTTCGCATGGAGACGCTTTTAAACAACTCGAATAACGCAGGAGATACTCCCATGAAGAAGTTCCGTTGCAAGGTTTGCGGCTACATCTATGAAGGCGATGAGCTGCCCGCTGATTTCGTTTGCCCGCTTTGCCACAAGGGTGTTGAAGTTTTTGAAGAAGTCCAGGAAGCTCCTGCTGCGGGCGGCGACAACCGCCTGAGGGGCACTAAGACGGCTGAAAACCTTGCCACCGCATTTGCCGGTGAATCCCAGGCCCGCAACAAGTACACGTACTTTGCAGAAGTTGCTCGCCGCGAAGGCTATGAACAGCTCGCGGAAATCTTCCTGTCGACCGCTCGCAACGAACAGGAACATGCCCGTTTGTGGTTCGATCTCTTGGGCGGCATCGGCGACACGGCAGCCAATCTCCAGGCTGCAGCCGAAGGCGAAAACTACGAATGGACCGATATGTACGCCGGTTTTGCGAAGACTGCCGAAGAAGAAGGCTTCCCGGAAATCGCTGCCAAGTTCCGTTTGGTCGCCGCCATTGAAAAGACCCACGAAGAACGTTATCGCAAGCTTTTGAGCAATGTTCAGATGAAGCAGGTGTTTGAAAAGGGTGAAATGACGATGTGGGAATGCCGCATTTGCGGTCATATCGTCGTCGGTAACGCCGCGCCGGATGTCTGCCCGGTCTGCCACTACGCTCAGAGCTTCTTTGAAGTTCGCAAGACGAACTACTAAGCGGCTGTTGCCTCGTTGAGGCGAAGCATCGGCGTATCAAAGCGTGCTTTTGGCGGAAGTCGAGAGCGCGCTTTTTTGCGTATTTCACAAGCTTGGTAGCCTAAAATAAACCCATAGAGGACAATCAGGACATAAGAGGACAACTCATTTGCCCACCGGATTTTTCACGCACGACTTGTGTCATAGCTATCAGCAGGGACCGGACTCCCCGGAATCTCCCGAACGCATTGATGCGATTGAAGACCGCATGATTGCGATGGGGCTTTCGCGTGTTGTCACTGTGTTGCCGAGTGCTCCGGCGTCAATGGAAGATGTGCTGCGAGCGCACGACAAGAGTTATGTGCAGGAACTGGAACAAGCCAGCCGAGAGGCGCAAAGAACCGGTGAAAAGCAGATTTCCGAAGACACTTTCATCAATGCCCTGAGTTTTGAAGCCGCACTCAAAAGTGCCGGCGCCGCCATTGAGGCGGTACGACAAGTCTGTGCCGGAACCATTCGAAATGCCTTTGCTTGTGTACGTCCGCCCGGACACCATGCGGGACGTAATTTTGCGCACGGCTTTTGTCTGATCAACTCCGTGGCCTGTGCGGCGCTTCATGCCTTGGACGTACTGGGGCTCAAGCGCGTGGCAATTGTTGATTTCGACGTGCATCGGGCTGACGGGACGGAAGATATCATCAAGGGAGATGATCGCATAGCGCTTTTCAGTCTCTATCAAGAAACAGCATTTCCGTTCGGATTGCAGCCTGCTCAGGCGAGCAATATCGTCAATGCGCCGATGCCGGAAGGCAGCGACGGGGCAGATGTGCTCAAGGTTGTCAACGATGTTTGGATTCCTAGGCTTTTGATGTTTAAGCCTGATCTGATTCTCGTGAGTGCGGGGTTTGATGCACATCGCGACGAGAAGCAAGCGCTCTTTAAGCTCACCGAATTCGATTATTCTTTTATGACCATTGAGGTCATGCGTGTGGCTCGTGCTGTCTGCGGTGGGCGACTCGTCAGTATTTTGGAAGGGGGATACGACATTCGCAGTTTGGCAAGAAGCGCGATTGCGCATATAACGACGCTTACACGTGCGGCATAATTGCGAGTGATCTGAACGTTAGTTCAAATTCTGATCGCGCATCCGTTTCCTGGACGCTGTAATATCCGCTTTCGTTCATTTACGAGTTTGATGAACTGCATGCGCAAAGTACTTAAATTCCTATTTCCTGTCGTGACGATTGCTTTGGCAGCATGCCAGCAATTCGGAGGCCAGAGTCCTTACGAATATCGGTTTGTCGACAGTGCCGCTCAGGAAGTGTGTGTGAGCGTGACACCGCACGGAAACGAATCCCTGCGGTTGTCTGTGCGTCAGTTGCTTCGCGAGCAGGGTTTTAAAGTGCGTGAGGTAAAAACGTTTGACGACAGTTGCACGCGTTGTCTGAAGTTCGACTTCTCTGTCGGAGGCTGGAACGATCGCATTGTCGAGGGCAAATTGGAATATGTTCGCTTGGTGCATGGCAACCGTTACGAAGCGCATGCAAGCGAGAAATTGCCCGAGGCTACCTTCGGTACACCCGGTGACGATGAGAGTGTGCTGATTCGTGCGCTTTTGAATCGAATCTTCCCGCACCCGGTGCCTTGGAAGGAATAAGCTTCAGTGGAGATATCTTTCTGCCCAGCTTTTTTGCGCCGCAGCGTAAAACGCCTGCGGCGTTTTTGCACCCAAGGCACCGAGACCTAGATGAAGAGCGGCGGCGTTTAACAGATCCATTGGATCTTCATTGTCAATTGCCGGGGCATGAGTTTGTTTGGAAAGCTTTTGCCCATGAGCATCAAGTGCCAAGGCGATATGAAGATACTGAGGTATGGAAAGTCCCAGTTTCCTTTGCAGGTAGATTTGACGAGGGGTGTTGTTCAAGAGGTCTTCGCCGCGAACAATATCGGTGACGCCCTGTTGGGCATCGTCAACGACGACGGCAAGTTGGTAGGCCCATAGGCCGTCGGCTCGCTTGACGACGAAATCCCCGACGTCATGCTCTAGGTTCTCAGAAAAGTGACCGCAACGACGATCGTCAAAACTGACGACTTCATCGAAAGTGCGAACACGGAGCGATCGGGCCGGTTTGCCGTGTGTTCCGTTGCGGCAAGTACCGGGGTAGACATGAGAGGGTAAACCGAGCCTAGCCTGCGCGGTAGCGATCTCTTTGCGCGAACACGCGCATCCGTAGACGAGTCCCTGATGGGAGAGTTTTCCGAGCGCTTGTTCATAGAGCTCGTAGCGCCTGCTCTGCCAGACGACCGGGATGTCAGAAACCATGCCAAGTCGGGTCAGCGTCCTGATGATGGCTTCGTCTGCTCCCGGAATATCGCGAGGCGGATCAATATCTTCGATGCGAATCAGCCAAGTGCCGTCGTGTGCTCGAGCATCCAGGAATGAAGCCAGTGCGCAGACAAGACTTCCGAAGTGAAGCGGGCCGGTCGGAGAAGGGGCGAAGCGTCCGCAATAGGCACGGTGAGAAAGCGACATTGGAAAAAACGATCAGACACAGACAAACGCATTGTCCCATGTACAGAATAGGTTCTCAATCGCAAGTCGTCTGGGGAAGAAATTGGAGCGGGAGACGAGTCTCGAACTCGCGACCTCAACCTTGGCAAGGTTGCGCTC